>OGCQ01001077.1_pt1 | contig 36930 bp, 29 predicted proteins | sample 1570161 | NCBI WGS metagenome assembly OGCQ01 (sample SAMEA4384402, study PRJEB24528) | human gut metagenome | reverse complement strand
CCTACCACCTCCCCCTACGGGTACTCCTCCTTCCCGAAGGAGGAGATTTGAGATAGTACCGACTTTTTAGTCAGCTCCAGTTTTGGATACTCTTTTTTGTTAATATGAATATGATAAAGAATATGATAAAGATATGTAGTGTTGCGTTTTTGTCGCTTCTGCTCTCTGCCTCTTCTCTGTTTGCACAGACCAAGACGTTTGCCGGAGCCGATTATTCGCAGGGAATCGTATTTGTGATGGAAAACAACCAAATGGTGTGGAAGCACAAAGCGCCCGATTCCAATGATTTGTGGATATTGCCTAACGGCAATATCCTCTTCACTACCGGACACGGAGTACTCGAAATGACCCGTCAGAACGATACCATTTTCCATTATGAATCAAAAAGTCCGGTCTTTGCCTGCCAACGTCTGAAGAATGGTAATACTTTCGTTGGCGAATGTGTTACCGGACGGATGCTGGAGATATCCCCCAAGGGGAAGATTGTGAAAGAAACCTGCATCCTGCCGAAAGGCGTGAAGGATGGCGGATTCGCATTCATGCGTAATGCACGGCGGCTGGATAACGGTCATTTCCTCGTAGCTCATTATGGAGACCAGTGTGTGAAGGAGTATGATACAAACGGCAAGGTGGTGTGGAAGCTGGATGTTCCCGGCGGTCCTCATTCGCTGACTCGTCTGCCTAACGGACATACACTGATAGCTGTTGCCGATAAAGATCAGAACCCGAGATTGATAGAAGTGACTCCGGAAGGAAAAACGATCTGGGAAATATCGAATGCGGATATTCCCGGAAAGCCTTTGAAGTTTCTCGGAGGTTTTCAGTACTTCTCCGACGGACGTTTCCTGATTACGAACTGGACGGGACACGTGAACCCGAAAGAGAAAGTACATCTGCTGTTGGTAGACCGCCAGAAGAATGTGCTCTACTCTCTGGAGAATACTCCGGAACTACAGACGATGTCTTCCGTATATAGTACAGACAAGCCGGCGGGAGTAGCTTCGTATCATTAATTGATGTCTGTGGCATAAAAAATCATTGAAGTTTGCAATATGAAATATTATCGGATAAAATGTGAAATCTATAAAGCGGCAGGAAAGAGCTGGGAACGAATGGCGGAAGAATTACTTCTGTCAGCCGTTCGCGGGGAAGGAAAGGAACATGGGGGAAAAGTGGTCCGTCTTGTATTCTTTACATTCTGTGAGGATAATCGGGAATATCAACTCCAACGGTCTTTTCTGGAACAATGGGTGGACGATCATTTCGTTTCTCCCCGTCCGGTCCTTTCGCTCGTAGCCCAAAAGCCTTTGGTGGGAGAACTGGTCATGGAAGTCCATTCGTTGCCGGCAACTGCCGGTGAGGAAGTGACGGTAGAAGAACAGATGACTTCTTCCGTCCGCTACCTTCGGGTTACCTCCGGCCATTATCGGGAAATAATAGCGGGTGGACTCTATGCCGACGATTTGACTCTTCCTGTCCGTGAACAGTCGGAGCAGGTGTTCGGGAAAGCGGAAGAAATTCTGAAAGCGGAGCAGATGAGCTTCGGTGATATTGTCCGCCAGTGGAATTATCTGGAACGTATCACGGATATTGTGCACGGCAATCAGTGTTATCAGGATTTTAATGATATACGTTCGCAGTTTTATGCTTCTTCGGAATGGGCTTCCGGATATCCGGCGGCCACAGGAATCGGGACGCAGCATGGTGGAATACTGGTAGATTTCAATGCCGTCAAAGGAGGAATAGAGATTATCCCGTTGGATAATGACTGGCAGAGAGCTGCCCATGTCTATTCGGATGAAGTCCTGATCAGCCACCGGACGGATGCGGAGAAGGGAACTCCCAAGTTTGAAAGGGGCAAATCGTTGTCCGATCATCAACGGGAGATGATTTATATATCCGGCACAGCCGCCATTCGTGGTGAAGAAAGTATAGTGACGGGCGACGTGCTTGTGCAGACGGAAATCACGCTGGAGAACATCCAGCATCTGATTGGTCTGGAAGAAGGGAGAGAGAAACTTCCGGAACATTCCGGCAAGCTGGAACTTCTCCGTGTGTATCTGAAGCATGAAGAGGATGCGAAGATTGTAAAAGAAGATATGGACAAACTTTGTCCTGATGTTCCTATTGTCTATCTTTATGCCGATGTATGCAGGGAAGAACTGCTTGTAGAAATAGAAGGTATTGCTTATTTGTAAAAACAGAAAACTGATGAAACTGATTCGATTGATCGCTTCTCCGATGTTGATGTACGTATTAGCGGGAGTTTATGCGCTGGTACTGGCAATCGCCACTTTTGTGGAAAATTCGTCCGGTCCGGCCGTTGCGCGCGAATACTTTTATTATGCTCCGTGGTTTATTTTGTTGCAACTCTTGCAGGCTGTCAATCTGTTGGCCATGTTTCTTCAGGGAGGTTATTTCAAAAGAATCAGTAAAGGAAGTCTACTCTTTCATGGGGCTTTGGTTTTTATTTGGTTGGGGGCGGCTGTTACTCACTATGCAGGAGTAACAGGAATCATGCACATCCGTGAGGGGGAAACGGTGGACCGCATGATGCGCGATGAAGGGGCAGGGATGGGAAATGCCTCCCTGCCTTTTTCTGTCAGCCTCGATGATTTCCGGTTAAAGCGTTATCCGGGTTCGCACAGTCCGATGTCTTATGAAAGCGATCTGGTGATAAAGAAGGAGAATGAAGCTCCTTTGCAGGCTACGGTCCGGATGAATAAGGTGATTGAAGTGGATGGTTATCGTTTGTTTCAGTCTTCGTTCGATCCGGATGAGCAGGGCACGGTGTTGTCCGTAAGTTATGACCGTCCCGGTATGCAGATTACCTATATCGGCTATTTCCTGCTGTTCGCCGGCTTTGTGCTGACTCTGTTCAGTAAGAAGTCCCGTTTCGGTCGTTTGCGCAGGGAACTGGGGGAGATGAAAAAGAGTGCTCCTTTCTGTCTGCTTCTCTTTTTAGGTCTATCCGGTGCTTTGGGTACACAGGCGTTATATGCGCAGGAAACGCTTTCTTCTTCGCAGCTACCTTGCATCCCTGCTTCGCACGCCCGGAAATTCGGCAGTCTGGTACTGCTTAATCCTAATGGTCGCCTTGAACCTGTCAACAGTTACACTTCCGCCATTCTGCGCAAACTTTACGGAGCGGACAAGCTGAACAGCATCAATTCAGACCAGTTCTTTCTGAATCTTCTCGCTTTTCCGGATGAGTGGGGTGGCTATCCTTTTATCAAGGTCGATAATAAAGAAATTCTTCAACGGTTCGGAAGAGACGGCAAATACATCGCATGGCAGGATGTCTTTGATGCCGACGGCAACTATGTGCTGACCGATGAAGTGAATGCCATCTATGCAAAATCCGCTTCAGAGCGGAAACGAATGGATTCGGATTTGCTAAAATTGGATGAATCGGTGAATATTGTCTACCGTATTATGCAACATCAACTTCTGCCCCTCTTCCCGGACGAAAACGACGCTCAGGGAAAATGGTACTCGGCAGGTGACGAACAAACCGTCTTTCATGATAAGGATTCCCTGTTTGTATCTAAAATCATGGATTGGTATATCTACGAATTGGGCAATGGGGTCCGCACTAATAACTGGAAAGAAGCGGACAAGATTGTCGATATGATGCATATCTTCCAGCAGGCAAAAAGTAAAACTCCCGCTATTGACAATCAGAGAGTAAAAGCGGAACTTCTCTATAATCAGTTAAACCTGTTCTTCTGGTGTCGTCTGGCTTACCTGATTTTGGGCGGAATCTTACTTTTCATAGCCTGCGGAGAGATTATCGCGGATTTCAAATGGGGGAGCAGACTGAGCAGCATACTGATTGTTCTTCTGATCGCTGCTTTCCTTGCACACACGACCGGTGTCTTACTGCGCTGGTATATCTCCGAACGTGCACCGTGGGCGAATGCTTACGAATCAATGATCTGCACTTCCTGGCTGCTCGTTGGCGGAGGCCTCTTGTTTGCCCGGCGTTTCCGTATTCTCCCTGCGCTTGCCGGACTGTTAGGCGGAATCATGCTTTTCGTGGCAGGACTGAACCATCTGAATCCGGAAATAACTCCTTTGGTTCCGGTGCTTCAGTCGTATTGGCTGATGTCTCATGTCGCCATTATCATGATCGGCTATGTATTCTTCGCACTTTGTGCGCTGACGGGACTGTTTAATCTTATCTTGATGAATCTGCTTTCTGCCACCAATCGGGTGAAACTCCTTTTCCGTATCCGTGAGTTTACCTTACTGAATGAAATGGCAATGATTCTCGGCTTATTCTTTATGACGGCAGGAACTTTCCTCGGTGCCATCTGGGCAAATGTCTCATGGGGCAGATACTGGGGATGGGACCCGAAAGAAACATGGGCGTTAATCTCTATTGTTGTCTATGCACTGGTACTTCATATCCGTTTTATCCCGTTGTTGAAAGGTAAAACAACCTGGTGTTTCAACTTGCTGTCCGTAGTCTCCATTCTCTCCATTATCATGACTTGGTTTGGAGTAAACTACTACCTGAGCGGCTTGCACTCTTATGGAAAGACCGAAGGGGGAGATTTACTGTTATGGATATGGGGAGCGGGGTTGTGCGTTGTGCTTGTTTTGGCTCTCTTTGCACGCAGGCGTTTGAAAAAGTATTCATGATTCGGTAAATAATAGAATTAGCCGCTTGTGACATTTTTGTCTTTATTCTAAGTATTATACGGGGATAAACAAAAATGTCACAGCGTTTGTAATCAGTGGTTTACCCCTGAAAATGACTTGCTTTTAAAATAAGTTTGCAAAAAACTATAGGATGTTTTTGTCTTTTTCCGGATCAAAACTGCATTTTTCTTTCATTTATTTGTGTTTCAGTATTTTAATCATTCTGGCTTCGCGATTCCTGCTGTTTTCTATTTCCGCATATTGTTCCAGTTCTTTCGTCGTTATGCCCCGTCCCGTGTTTAATCCCATCTTTTTATATACCTGTCTGAGCATACTTTTCGCTTCCCGCACGGATATTTCAGCACCCACAGGAAAAGCACGTTGGATATATGTCCGCATTTGCCCGGACTTCTTAATCGTATGCTCGCTACTCACATTTAGTGCCGTCCGCAATTTATTCTCATTATAATCGGCTTCCCTTACAAATTCCGCTCCAAAACGGCAGAAACAGTCGTATATATACCTGTCGGCGGTAGAAGTAATCAGATTCATCAACATACGCTGATACCTTTTCTGTATTTTCTTGTCGGTAGCTCTGCTCATCTTTTCCATCTCTTCCAGTTTCCGGACGATCAGTTCTGCCCGTTTCTTCTTTGCCAGACGATGCTGGATAGCCATGCGTTCATTATCCGAAACCGGCATCAGGCGTTCTTCGTGCGAGAAGACAAAATATCCGGTCTGCTCGTAAGCAAGGTGCAGCAGATCGGCAGAGGTGTACAGGCGTTTCACTTGTTCCTTTTCATAGAAGTTGGCTATCAGAAACGAATCCGGCTTTCCGTTTTCGTCCAGATAAGGGAGGTAAGAGTTTTCTCCGATGGCTTCCTGTAGTAAGGTGCGTTCGCCTATGTTGGTAGTTCGTGCCAGTTGCGACTTCCAGCCGTTGAAAATGGTGGAAGCTCCCTGAATCCAGTGATCGATTTCAGAAGAAGACATGCATTCCAGTTCCGGTCGGATAGAAGCGATGTGCGTCACACTGTTGACTCCGCCCCGGAAACGTCCGATAATCTGGATTGCCTCGGTGGCGGGGTCAATAACGGATTGTGCGGCACCATACAAGTCACTGACGAAAATCACATGAGGCGGATTTTTGCAGAGTATGTCTACCGCCGAGTAGAAGCGGGAGGTGAAGAAATTGTAGCGTTCCAGTTCGGTGATCATCATTGACTTTTTGCGACGGTTTCCTTTCCAGAGCTTGTATTGTCCGTCTTCGCTACAGAATGTGCAGGCATTGCTTAGTTCGGGTATCAACCGGTAGAAGCTGTCTATCGAATCTATACTGTTACAGAAAATACAGACAGTTCCTCTCTTGGCTTCAATCACTTCCTGCAGGGTTTCCAGCACATTGTTGGTAGTAATCAGTTTCAGTTTCTGCCGATAGACATAATCCGGCTGAATCAATACCCGCATGAAACCGTCAAAACGACTGTCCTTTTCGGGTACGATAGGCGTAGCGGAAATCAGTGCCTTGTTTTGGAAACGGAAGAAATCGTTCATCGGTTCGCGGATAGAGTCACGGTAGTGCACGTCCTGTACCAGCTTCTCGCATTCATCAAACAAGATGAAGCATTCCGTATACATATCTATATCCACCGTTTGCATGGCTTCCTTTATCTTGTTGAAGCCTTCGGGGGTAGTCAGTAGTTTGTAATCCTTCTCCCGGTTTGTCTCCAGAAAATCGGCGATCTGCCGGATGCTTACACCTTTATAGACAGCAAGTGCATTCTTATGTACCTTTGCTTTCGACTCGATGACGGGTACATTCGGTTCGATGATAATGGATTTGCGTGGTGCTGTGAGTTCACAGTGCGTGGCACCCAGTCCCGGCAGCAGTTTGTTGATGATGCAATTGGTAGGAATAAAATCTTTTCCTGCACGTTTTAGCGCATCCGCAAAGTATTCTCCTTTCCGGATGGAGTAAATTCGATCGTATTCCATACAGTTAATATTTCCGTTTATTATGTTTCTTTGGATTGTACTTCTCAAATCCGGCAGCTGAAATACGTTTCTTCAGATTCTTGTCCGCTTTAAAAACTACGTTTTTCACTTGGATGGATTCTGCCCTGTGGTTTTCGTCCGGCTCTTTGTCTTCACAGAAATTTCCGTTTAGAGAGAAACTGCCAAAGTCGTCCAGATTGAGTATGTTTCCGTCTTTCAGTACGGCTTCCATTCCTTCCAGTACTATGCTGAGGCTTTTGTATGCTTCTCCTTTGGATAGGTTGTATTTGGTTGCCAGATATTCTACGAATGCTTTGGTGTCCAGTGTATCCCATGATAGCAGTTGTACCCGGACATTTGTCTCCTTATCTCCTGTGAATGTATCCGCGAAGCGGGTTGTTTTGTAAAGTATGCTCATAATAACTCCTTTTTTGAATAGCCATTGATTATATGCAGTTGAATAACTTCGGTGCTAGACAAGTGTAACTGGAATATTGCACAAGTGTAACTGGATAGTTGCTCAAATGTAACAGATTAATTCATACAGATGAAGTTGCTAAAAGATAAGGGATTATTTTTAGTTTGTGTGGGAAAAACAATTAACTCTTCCTTATGAATTGGTAAGAACATCTTGTCGGTTAAGACAATGCAAAGGTAAGAATAAGTACCGGACTAACAAGAGAATAAATCTATTTTGTGACTTTGTCTTTGATGTCATGGTTTGGTATAGTCAATTTTATTCAAACATTAATAATGATAGTATTTTTATCGGATTATCAACAAACAATGCATACAATAGATGAAAAGATGGCACGACCTTAAAATATAATATGCTAATTGATTGCTAATTAATATTCTCAACATCTAGTTTGTATTATTGAATTGAACAACCAAAATGAATGCCTTTATGGATATAAAAAAGAATTTGCGGACCGTTGCGAGGAATGCAGCGTTTAGGGTAGAGTTTCTCACGAGTGGGAGAGAGATTCTTTTGTACACGAATGCGATTTACTCTGCTATGATGTGGGGGTGGACTAAGCGCATCGAAGAGAAAGAAAAAGAAACTCACATAAGAGAAGAGTTAATAAAGTAATAATCTTAAAAACGACAGGCTATGTTACAGGAATTTTTAGAAATTGAAGAACTGAAATCAATACATGAAGAGAAACTCAGATTGATGGAGAGGGAAATGGCATTATCAACTCCTTTACTAACAGAATTGGAGTATATACCCATGCTGTATAAATGGTATTGTGAATTGTCCGGTTGCTGTGAAGAATCAGGAGGACTGAATGCTCATCAGAAAGGACAGTTTCTGCTAATTATCTTATTCTTTTATTCTCCTATTACATTGGTTGGCGGAAGAATAGTAAATGGTGTCCGGGACAGGCTGGCAAAATTATTCGGTTTTAATTCCCCGTCTGCTGTTTCCAATCTTCGCGATGCTATTTCGTTTTATGAGACTTACAAAGGCTATAGAAAGACTATTGATCAGTTGCGTGACGAATTTATGAGTCGTCTGAAAGAGAACGGAATCATACCTCAAAATCCTATTTTATGACTTCGGGTAAGATGTCACGGCTAGGGGAACTGAAAATTTACCAGTCATTGATATTGGCAGTACTTTTACCAGCGAATTAGAAAACAGGACCTGTGATTCAAAAGAAAGAACAGTTTAAAGCTAGCTTTTTTATATATTATTTATTAATTAAAAATTTAAACAATTTAAATTATGGCACAATTATCTTGGGGAAAACCCACAATTGAGTTTGGAAAATGTGTGAACGGAGCTGCACCGTCAGAATGGACAAAACTAGGTTGCGACCCGGTGGAAAGTTCAACGAAACTGACTCCTACCAAAGGTGAAAAGAAAGAAGCAAAGGTAGAGGGAGGCGAAAATGAAGCAGTGAAGTATGCCAGAAATACTTATGCGTTCGAGTTTGAAATCCGTGCGGCTAAAGGTCGTGAAAAACCGATCAAGGACTCTGACGGAGTAGTTGAAGGCGAGTATGCTTTCCGTCTTACTCCGGAAGATGAAACATGCGAAGGTATCCTGATCGAACGTTCTGTGGTTTCTGTAGAAGAATCATACGACACCGCCGAAGGTAAGAAGTGGAAATACACGGTAGATGTATTGAAACCTGCCACCGGTGATCAGGTGAAACCTTATACTCCTGCTACTCCGGCAGAATAAGATTCTTTTTACGTCAATGGAGAGCGCTAGTCATGGCGCTCTTCTTTTATAAATTCCGCTATGAACATAAATAAAGAAATCGAAATCAACATATCCGATGCTATCGTGGAAAAAGCGATCAGTTTTAGTATCGGAAAGAATAAACTATGTCTCTATCCTTCTACTTTGGGTAAGATGCAAATACTGAAGAACTTGTATCTCGCGATGGATGTCAATATGGAGCTTCTGGCTATTAATCCGCTTGTCGAGACGCTGAGAATCTGCCAAGAGAAAACGGAATCTGTCTGTCAGGTCATTGCTTACTCTACATTCAACGATAGAAAGAGTATGCTGGATATGGAGAAAGTACTTCGGCGTGCCAGGCTTTTTCAGGATGAAGCGTCGGTGGAAGATTTGGCTACCATTTTGACTATTATCCTTTCGAGTGATAAGATAGAAGAGTTCATCCGATATTTTGGTATCGATGCAGACCGGGAAATGAAAACACGAATCAGCAGGATAAAGGGAGAGGGGAGCAGCATCACTTTCGGGGGAAAGAGTATCTATGGACTGCTGATAGACTTTGCCTGCCAGCGCTATGGATGGACAATGGACTACGTACTTTGGGGAATTAGCTATGTCAATCTGAATATGTTGTTTGCCGATGCTGTTACTACTGTGTATCTTAGCGAAGAAGAACGTAAAAAGTTAGGTCGGGGAGATGGGGAGGTGATCAATGCGGATGATCCGGGGAATAGGGATTTGATAAGGAGAATGATTAGTGAGTGATGATTTATATGAAAACTCCAGGATTCAAGTATAAAACCTGAATCTTGGAGTTTTCTATTTACACAAAATTATGGACAGTACCCTAATCGATTACTTCATGAGTGATAAAATTAATCTTAATGGTATCTTTCCTTTTTTCTCCATTATAGAATGTTGTACTTACATTAATGGTCGCTATGTTAATGGAGAAAGAAACATTTTCTATTGCGGTCTTAGGTTTATTGGTTTCCTGCGGATATTTATTTGCTATTATATCATTTATATTAAAAAAAGCAGTTCCTTTATCTAAATTACAAATAATAAATTCCGATTGAGAATATGATATGTATCCTTTATTCCATGTATATTGAGGATCTTTAACTCTGAATAAACTAACATTTTCTTTTGATTCTATAATATTTCCTTTTTCATCGAGAATAATATAGCTGTCTTTTCTTTTGTAATTATTTTCAATAGTGATAGAAGTAATAAGTGGTATGATTATTTTATTGTCCATCCATCTCACAAATGATGGGTCTGCAGATTCTATATTGACATTTTTAATAAACTCTCCATCAATAGAATATATTCCTATATATCTATATGGGAATTTTAGACTTCCTAATTGAGTCTCCCAATTTACCAATATGAGTTCATCAGTATCGAAAGCAAAATGGGAATAGTTAAAATCTACGTTTTTCTGTTCTCCATATCCCATGTCGATTTTTATAGGAGCAGGTTGTACCATTTCCTTTTTCCAAACAATTTTATAGTTGTCCCTTCTTCTTTTTGTTAATAGAAATTTGGAATCGTTTTGATTATTCCCATTAATTGTTACATAAAAGTGTGTAGAATCCTTTGCTAACCATTCACCATTGACTGCTATTAATTCATTTGGTTCTTCATCATCGTTACTACACCCTACTATTGCTAATGTAGCTATTATTATAAATAAAATATTTTTCATAACAGTGTTATTAAATTACCAATTGTCGTTAGAAGCTAGTTTTTTGCTGATTTCTTCCTCCAAGTTTCTAATAATTCCCATAGAACTGTCATAAACAAATTTTAAATTGTCAAAGCTGGTAATACGATGTTTGGGTTTGCAATCTTTCCAATATGGATAAAAATTGGATAATTTATATTCTGTTCCTTTAAATGGATGCCTAAGGTCTGCACCTGTTTCATTCCAGACACTGTTTACTGTGATTGATATGCGATATTTTCCTTCTTTTATTTCTATTTTTATCAAGTGCCAACATCTGTTTCTGCAGATGGATGCCCAATTTATAGTTCTGATATCAGAATCAATAAATCCTTTTCCTACTATTAGTCCTGCTTCTTTGTCTTTATTTTGAATAACATCTTTAGAGTCTTTATAGATGTCAGCAAGAACTTCTAAAGCTTTATTGTATATATCTTCTTTTGATTTGTTTTCGGCAGTCACGATTTTAGAGAATACCCATTCGCTTTCCGATTCTGAAAAGTTTTTTTTCATTTCCTCAAACTCAGATAAAACATCTCTGTTTTTATCTTCTTTTTTTGAACTCTGTGCATATATGCTTCCTAGAAGCATAAATGATGTCATTAATAATAAAATCTTTTTCATAAAATATTAATTACCAGTTTTGATATACATACAATCCTTGATCTTGCATAGAAGTTTGAAAGACCTTCTTTTCACTTTTTCCTCTATAATCGTGGTTTACGCTGATTGCTTTGTAAGATGAATAGGTACGTCCTCCATATTCTTCCATGTACGTAACCCATAATATATATTCTCCATTGGGCAGATTCTCAATATTGAATACGCCGGATTGAAATTTAGTAGCATATTTTGGTTTGGAAGATTTGCTCCCATCTGTATATGTGATTAGTCCGTCATTAACAACCGAGATAGTGCTTTGGCTGTTGTCGATACTTTTGTTCTCATTTTCGTAAATGTACAGAAAGGCTTTTTTAGCAACTTTTTCTTCTGAGTCTTCCCATTTTGTGTACACGTTTACAAAGAAGGTTTGTTCGGTGGATTCGTCATCATTAGAACATGATGTCATGAATATTGGCAATAGAACCAATAGTAGTAAGATTTTCTTCATTTTTATATGTTTATTAAAAGTTTGTTTTGCAGGTTTATAACCAAAGATTTGGTTTTTAATCTTTGGTCGAATTTTTTGAATATGTTTAATTGATCTAATAACTATGGAGATAATGCACGATTCTTGAGGTATGTGTATAATTATCTCATTGCTTAGAAATTAAGCGGAATTTCTTTTTACTTTAGTCATGTTTATATTAAGCTTTATATAGGCAAATAGCATTTCCCACTATCTATTTGTCCCACAATGTATATTTCCCGTTAATATTTTCCCTATGTTTGTTTTGCCGCTTTGCTGGCAAAGCATTAATGTTAATTAATGCTGCAAAGGTAGGTAGAATATATTGAATGCCAAAAGATTCTTTGATAATTTTCATATTCTGAAAGAATTTTATAGCTCATGTTTTTCTATATGAAATTAAATATCAGGTATTAATACTTGAGTTGTCGGGTATTAATATCTGGTACGTGAAACATTAATATTTGAGAAGTGAGATAATAATATTTGTTATGTCATCTGTTATTGCTTGAAAGATAATTGACATGATATTAATGTTATTCCTACCTTTATTATTGAACCAACAAATTAGATATCTATTCGTAATGAAAAATATTCTTTTTCTCATTACGAATTTTTAAAGATTTAAGAGTTTCTTTTTTTGCATATTAAATTCATCTTCTGTTAATATACCATTTTTCATTAGTTCATGTAATTTCATTAGTTCGTCTGCTAATGAACTATTTGTGGAAATCTGTAGATTTGGCTGTTTTTGAGTTTCAGAATCAATTTGATCAATTATTAGACAAACTCTATCATACCATTTCTCTGCTTCATTCGCTAGTTGTTTAAATTCTCCTGGGAGATGAATGTTTGTATCGAAAAATGTCACTATATGCGTAGGATGTGAGATGTCTTTTACTACTATTTTAAGTTCGATTATGTTTGTTTTGTTTTCAGAATTGTAATCTCCAGATAAACCTCCAATAATAGCTCCGGTCTTTCCTCCAATTATTCCTCCAATAATTGCTCCTCCCATAGTTCGAGTAGTCGATTTTTGTAATAAAACCTCATTGTTCTTGATTAGTTCGCAACGATACAAATCTTCATACGCTAAAATATAATATTCAGGGATAGTTCTTGGGTTCGTTTGTGTAATTATCAGCTTTTTTTTTGATTGATCTATTCCTATAATACCGAACGTTGTTTTAACATAATCATCAAGGTGAATTTCCTGTTTTTGTAATTTTATTAAGCATTCATTATCATTTATTCTTTCATTGCCTTTTTCTTTACTGTATGTGCGAATTATAAGTATGACGAAGAATACCAAAATGGCACCCATGAGTATTACTGGATTAATCATAATATGATAGAATTTAATTTTCTTGCAAATATATTCTAATTCATTGATTGAACAAACGATTTTAAATAAATATTGTCTAGCTATTCTTTTTATACTGTATACTAAATGTGATGAAGATTTGATGTCCTGTGAAATAAAACTTTCATTTTATTAATTGAAGTATTATTAGTATGTGGAACTAGTTGTCCTTTTGCCTAGAAAAATAATTTGTGATATTCTAACTAATGTCAATGTTTAAAAAGATAGAAATATGAGGAGTATTTTATTTTGGTATAGTTTTGTCCAATAATAATTTAAAATAAAAGAATATGGCAAATTTACATTTTAATGCAACTTTAACTAATGCTGATTTCTTGAATAAAGTAGAGCAGATTCGTGAAGGGATCAGTTTTACGATATTAGAATCGGAACAACAAGAAAAAAAAATTAATTCTTCATTTGATAGTATAATTTTCAATGCAGGAAAGGTTAATGGCATTCTTAATAGTTTTTTTAATGAAAAGATACTAGGAACTATGTTTAGTGGGGCTGATAAAGTTATGGGCATTGATTCTATTAAAGAATTAGTCTCTAATATTGTTAATGTACGTGCCGAATTTCAATCAATGAAGATAGTATTACAGTCTCTACTTGGAAGTAAGGAAAATGTGGATATACTTATGGAACGTATCAAAGAATATGCAAAAACATCACCATTCGAGTTAAGAGATATTGTTTCTGCTACACAAGTGATGGCTGGATTTAATGTTGAGGCAGAAAAAATTCCTGAATATTTAAAAGCTATTGGTGATATTGCGGCAGGAGATACCCAGATATTTAATTCTTTAGTGACAATTTTTTCCCGGGTATCAGCAAGTGGACAATTAATGAATGAGGATTTGGAACAAATGATGAATGCTGGTTTTAACCCATTATCAGTAATGGCAGAGAAGACAGGACAAAGCTTGCTACAATTTGAAAAAGAAATGTTAAAAGGAGCTATCAGTGCTGATATGCTTCGAAAAGCACTAATTGATGCTACTTCTGCAGGTAATAGATTTTCTAATATGTTTATGGATGTTTTTGATACTGTTAATGAACAATTAGTTGCAATGCAAAAATCTCTTGATGATTTGCTTAATAATTTAGGAGTAAAAAATAAAGAGATTATGGTGCTAGAAAATAAGGAAATTACTTCGCTTGTAAATAATTATAATACTGCTGGCAGAGTTTTAGCTGGATTAATTACTACTTATGGAGCAGCTAAGATAGCTTTAATAGCTTATGATTATTTAATCAATAAAGTTGCTTTGTCAACAGCATTATTGAATGCAGGTATAAAAACGGCCACTGTGGAACAGCTTAAGTTGAATTTAGCTTTATTAAAAAATCCATGGGCTGCAGCGGTGTTGGTTATTGGAGCTTTAGTAACTACTATGTGGGAGTTGCATAATTCTACAACTGAGGTTCAGAAAATGCAGGAGCAATATTATAAATCCAAAATATCAGCAATCCAAAAAGAGCAAGAACATAAACAAGCAATTGAAGATTTAATTTCTAAAGTTAATGATGAAACAATAGCTACACTTGAGAGACAGTCGGCTATTGACCTTTTGAAAAAAGCTTATCCGGGGATTATTGAAAGGTATATAGATGAAGAAGGTCATTTAGTAAATTTGATCGGACTTCGTAAAGAATTGAATAATGCAGAAGCCACAAAAAAGGTTGAAAAAAATGAAATAGACCTTGAATCTTTAAATGAGAAAGTAAAGAATCAGGAAGAATATGTTCTACGTATGTCTGGTAGTAGAGGGGCTGTTCAAGAAGCTAGTGCTGTACTTGATGAACTTAAGAGGCAACAAAAAGAAAAGCAACATGAAGTGAATTTGGATATTCTTAATGAACGTTTAGCAGAAGGACGAAAAATGTCGGAAGAAGAATTGGAAATATCCGTACAACGATATAAGGCTGCTTTAGCCCAGATACAAGAAGATACGATTGGGCAATTTTCGCGTGATGAAGTTATTTCATATATTACATCTTTGGAAGATATCTTAATAGCAAAGAAGAATAGGGTAAAAGATCAATCTTATTGGGAACAGAAAAAACAAGAAACTCAAACTGAACTAAATTCTTTATCCGATATAGATGCTAGTAGCAAAAAAGGGACAATTCTTAAAACTAAGATTTCCGATTATAATAAAAAGTTAAGTGCTTTTTCGACTAAAAATGAGCATACGGATGAATTTGAAAATAGGATGAAGAATTTATTGGAGCAACAGAAGCGTCTAAAAGAACTTCTTGAAAATCAAGCTCGTGAACAGATTCGTTCAACTGAGAATCTATGGAATAATGTTTGGCAGGGGCAAATTGATTCAATGGATGAAGGTAGCAAGAAAACTTTAGCACAAATGGAGTTTAATCACGAAAGAGAATTACAGGCTATTGATCAAGAGAAAGAAGAACTACTTCGTAAGAAAATAGAACAGGCTGAAGCGGTGTTTAATGCAGAACAAGATATTATAGTTGCCGGAAATCCAAATCATAAGAGAGAGAGTTTTGATAGTTCTTCTATAGTATTATCTGATACGGAGAACAAGCAGTTCGATGAGAAATATAAAACAAAACTTAAGCAGCAGTCTAATGAACGGCAATCTTACTATGCTTCTGAGAAGCAAGCAATGAATGAATATTTAAAAGAGTATGGTACATATATGGAAAAACGTGATGCTATCATTGCTCTTGATGATGAAAAGAAAAAGGGTAAAAATGAATGGGAACAGAAGTCTATTGATGAAGAAACTAAAAAGTCCCTCTCTGAGCTAGACATAAAAGCGGCAGAGAGTTCATCAGGATTTGGTCAACTGTTTTCTGACGTAAAAGAACGTACTGTTAAAGATATGCGTACTATTGTCGACAAGGCAAAAGAGGCTTTAGATTTTATAAAGAATGGAAATTGGGATGCTGCTGAAGGAGCTAAGTTTGGCATTTCGCAAGAGAGTTTCGATGCTTTGAAAAGCTCTTCTCCAGAAATAGAGAAGATAGAAAAAAGTATTGAGGACTTAAATAAGCAGGCAGATTCGAGCGATACGTCATTGAATAAAATGTCCATTGGTTTCGAGCATCTTTTCGAAGCTAATAATGATCCTGAAAAATTAAAAACAGCATTGAGTGAAATAGGAGACTCACTGAATGCAGCTATGCAGAGCACTAAATTCTTTTCAGATGCTTTGTCCAGTTTAGGAGATGCTTTTGGAAACGACACATTGAGTGGAGTAGCAGAAGGAATGAACGTAGCTATGGATGCAGCAGGTGCAGCTATGTCTGGTGCTCAGGCAGGTGCAATGTTTGGTCCTTGGGGAGCGGCTGCCGGTGCTGCTATCGGTCTTGTATCATCATTGGGATCATCACTTGCTAAACTTCATGATGCCAAGAATGAAAAGAATATTCAGAGGATTCAGGAGCAAATAGAAGTTCTCGAAAAATCATACGAAAATCTTGGTGATTCGTTGGATAAAGCATTTTCTACGGATGCCTCCGAACTGATAGAGCAGCAGAATACATTGCTTGAACAACAGAAAATACTTATTCGGAATCAGATTGCCGAAGAGAAAGATAAAAAGAAAACTGATTGGGGGAGAATTGATGAATGGGAGCAACAGATAGAGGATATAGATAAGGTTATAGCCGGCAATAAAGAAAAGGCAATAGATGTCATTTTCGGTGAAGACCTGAAAGCTGCTATTGATGATTTTGCACAGGCGTATGCTGACGCATGGAGCACCGGAGATGATAAGGCAAAATCTTCAAAAGACCTCGTGAAGAATATGATTAAGCAGATGATTACGGAGGCGATAAAAGCTGCTTCTTCGGAGCCAATGGAGAAACTACGTGCAAAGTTGGCAGGATTCTTCTCAGATAAAATGATCAGTGATTGGGAACGGCAACAAATAGAGAAAGACGCACAGGCTATTATGGACGATTTGGATCGCCAGTTTGGTTGGGCGGATGAATACATGAAAGGTGACGAAAAAGAGTCTTCTTCACAAGAATCTACCAAAGGTGGGTTTACTGCAATGTCTCAGGAAACAGGAGATGAGTTGAATGGCCGCTTTACCGCTTTGCAGATATCTAATGAAGAAATTAAAAATTCAATGTTTTTCATTTTAGGTAATCTTTCTTCATTGTGTACGAATACTTCTACCGGCAACATCTTGTTGACCGAAATGAGAAATCTTGCTGTGATGTCTAATGGACATCTGGAAGATATTGCGAAATATACCAAGGTGCTATTGGGATTCGGAGAGAAGCTTGATAATATAGCTTATAACACAAAAAGTTTAACCACAAAATAACAAGGTAATGGAATCAGTAAATGATATAATGAAATCAGCTTCCTTATTCGGAGCTTGCAGTAAATCGAATGGCGTAAGTGACTGGAAAAGTCTGGTATGGCTTTTCTTCACTCCCCAAGGTCGGGAATTTTGTGAAGAGAACAATTTTCCCTCTTTGGAAATGTTTCAGGGAATGAAAGAATATGTTGAGGAGTTTGGAGTATTTGTCGATAGCGGCGAGGTCATCCGCTCTAATGATGCCAATATTGGTTTGGTGGGAGGCACTTCCGGAATTCTTACTTATGATGATAATACAGTAGTTCATAAAGTAATCTTGATGCACGGTGCAAAGGCTAAAATTAAAGCATCCGGTTATGCTGTGATTCTAATAGTGAATGTCGGTAATTGTGAAATGGAAATAGATAAGGACGAAACAGTTGTAATATTATGAAAGAAGAACTATACATTAACGGTAAAGATGCCTACACTACTTGGGGCATAAGCATGGATAATAATGCATTATCCGAACTAATGACACCATCCTCCAACAAAACTTTTATAGAAAACGAGAGTCGGCTGGAACATGGAAAACGGGTGGTCATCGCCAATCCAAGGGTAGATGTGAGAAATCTGACTCTTCAGATTAACCTGACGGCTTCCAGTGAGGAACAGTTTTTTGAGAGATACAATAGCTTTTGTGAAGAACTGGCAACAGGCGCACTTGAGATAGAAACCAAGTATCAGCCTAAGGTCGTGTACAAAACGATTTATCAATCGTGCAGCCAATTCAGCCAGTTTATGCGCGGCATTGGAAAGTTCTCACTGAAACTATATGAACCGAATCCTAATGATAGAATGAAAACAGTATGATAGATATAAAAGACATATCCGGAAATATACGCTTTTCTACTCCCATAAATCAAGGGAGCAAGCGTAAGTTCCTGTTGATGAAGGAGGATTATATTACTTTGAAGTTCTCAGCTTTGAAACCTGTGTATTTCTCTTTGGGAGATTATATCGACAACGAGATAGGGGTATTTGAGCTTGTTGATTTATATAAGCCGGATTATAACGCAGAAACGGGAGGTTACGACTATGATCTCCGACTGGATGCCTACTATTGGAAATGGAAGAATAAGAAGTTCTTCTATACTCCGGAGAAAGGAAACAAAGAGTCCGGATGGAGCCTGACCTCTACGTTGGACACTCACATGAAAGTATTCCTGAAGAATCTTGAAGTACTCGGCTATAACTACAGGGGACGGGCTTTCAGCTACGTCACAGATGGTACGGTAGACAACTCTGCTAAACTGATTACGTATGATAGCACGAATATGATTGACGCATTGACACAGATTGCAGAAACATGGCAATGCGAATGGTGGATAACGGATAGCATCATACACTTCGGACGATGTGAATATAGTGATCCGGTAGATTTTGAGATAGGGGTAAATGTAGGAAATATGACACGTTCGGATAGCCAGACCAGTTATGCTACCCGTATCTACGCTTTCGGATCAACCCGGAACCTGCCGTCTGATTATCGTCCGCAAGATGAAGACGTAATGATGAATGGCGTAGTACAGAAACGCCTGATGTTGCCGGGTGACACGCCCTATATCGATGCCTTTCCAGGGATGAGTATGGAAGAAGCTATTGAAGAGGTGGTTGTTTTTGAAGATGTTTACCCACGCAGGATAGGGACAATGTCTGATATTGTTCTTCATGAATATACGGATAAGATAGAAGAGGAAGGTAAAGAACCGGTTTTCAAGAAATGGAATGCCTATCGTTTTAAAGATACCGGAATGACTTTTTCCAAAGATTATGTGTTGCCGGGACAGGAACTGAATATTATATTCCAGTCGGGAGCAATGAACGGAATGAGCTTTACCGTAACGTTTAACCCCTGGGATAAGGATAAAAATGAAGACCAACAGCCGGAAAAGAATGCTGATGGTTCATGGAATCCTCTTGCACAAGTGTTTGAAATTGTGAGAAATGAAGATTATGGGCGCCCTATACCTGATGAATCCCTGAAGCCTTCCAATGGTGATACGTATGTTCTTTATGGATTCGATACGAAGTTTGTTTCTGATAACATGCTGCCAAGTGCCGAACAAGAACTGCTTGAAATGGCTGAAAAGTATGTGGAGAAATCGATGCAAGACCCTTCTACTTATAGTTGTAAGATGTTGCCTGACTATATTTATAACGATGGGGATATTAGAAGGTTCGAATTAGGCGACCGTGTGAATCTTATTAACAAGAACTATTTCGAAGATGGGCGTCAGTCGCGTATTATCGGTTATGAGTGTGCTTTGGATATCCCTCATGATCATCCGGTATATACGATTGGTGAAACGGCTGCATACTCCCGCTTGGGGGAAATAGAAAACAAAGTGGACTCCCTGACTTTCAAAGGACAGGCATTCAATGGATCAAGTGGAAATGGCGGTGGCGGTACCGGAGTCTATGTAATCGGTATAAATGATAAAACACAACCATCGGACCGGAATGTGTTTTCTTCGAAAAGGATTATAAACGAGATTAGAGGGAGGGCGCTCAGCAGAATTTATAATGACGAAGCGGCAGGACGGATAACTTTCACTAAAGGACTGGTATCATCGGAACTGGTAGAAGCTAATAACGGACTGGTGATCCGTAAAAAAGAAGTAACCGAGGAGGCTTCTTTCATGTCACTCATTGAAGAGTCTGAGGATGCAATCGTAGAAGAGTTGTCTGTAGGGGGTGGAGTTACTACTCTTGGAGGAATGGATAACGTCAGTGAAGAAGCTGACAAAACATCGGAGACGGATGATATTATAGTACGACTTGCCGGAGCTTCCGAGTGGACAGTAAACACGACATTGTTCTCTAATGTTTCACAATTGATGTCGAAGGTGTTCCCGTTTACCTTGTCTCTGGCAGGGGGAGGCGGAATTTATGAGAAAGGAAGTACGCAAACAATTAATCTTTCGTGGAGTTATGACCGGGATGTTACATCACAGTCTGTCAATGGAGAGTCAATGCCTATTGACAGCCGGGCAAAACAATATAAGGATGTTACAGCTGATACAACGTATACTTTGTCCGCTGTCTATAATGGTGAAGTTTATAGGGATTCTACTTCCGTGAAGTTCAGATTGAAGAAGTATTATGGGGTTTCTGTCCATGAGGCTCTCACTGATGAAGAGATTTTGGCATTGACAAGTTCTTGGGCCGAGCGACCATTAAAAACTACTGTATTTGATTGTTCCGGTGGCAAGTATCCTTATTATATTTTACCTGCTTCCATGATTTCTGATATTCAGTTTTGGATTGGCGGATTGCGTAATTCAGATTGGGTAGAAGATGTTCGGACGGTGACTAATGTTTATGGGTACACAGAGAGTTATACAATATTCAGGTTAAACAGCATTCAAACGGGTGTGTTAAATATAGAAGTAAAGTAATGGCAATATTAAGTAACGGTAAGTTTTATGGATTCCTCTGTTCTGCTAAAGAAACCGGGCAGAAATTAGCAAACGGAGTGAAGGAGTATGTGGAAGATTTTGTATCCGGATTCGCTGGGCATGGATGGAAGATATGGGAGTATGTATCAGGAAAATGGATGCTTGAGGTCGATGCACTCAGGGTACGTGGACAGTTCACTGTATTTGAGCTATTGGTAAGTAAGATTCGTGCAATCATCGGTGCGCAAGCTATCACACAAGGATGTGGAAAAATAAAAACGGTTACTGTTTCTGATGACGGAATAGCTTACCTTATTACAATAGAAGACGCGGACATGAGTTTTGTAGAACATGACTTTATTCGTTGTCAGGAGTTTTCTGGTGGACAGAAGCTATATCATGTAGAAATTGAATCAGTAACGGAGGGTGTTATCCGTATCCTTAAATCCGAATTTGATGTAGATGGGGAAGGAGTGGTGATGAATCCTCCCGCACCGGGAGATGACATCGTGCAATTTGGAAATAGTTCTCATGATGAGAAATATATCGGTCGGCATTCTGCTATTTATATGCATGCTGACGAAGGAGCACAACCTGCTATTGATGTATTGGATGGAATTTATTCGAAAGATTGGTCTGATTGTTTGAAAGTTCGTATGGGTGGCGATATTCCCGGAAGTAATGGGTTGAAAGGATTTTATTGTGTTAACGGAATTATTAAAGGGATAGATAATGGTGGCTCTGTGCTCTATCAGTTTAATCCTGATGGCTCAGGATTTATCGGAAGAGGCGCTATCAAATGGGATGCTGATGGATTTCGTTTTGGTACTGGTGTGAAATTGGCATGGGATAATCTGGATGATGAAACAAAAGAAAATTTGAAGGGTGAACCGGGGCAAGATGGTAAAGATGGATTAGATGGTGTTAATGGTGAGAATGGAAAAGACGGTCTTGATATTGTGTGGAAAGGAGAGTTGTCAACGTCTCCTGCAAACCCGCAGAAAAACTGGGTTTACCGTAACACGATTGATGGACGCGTATATATTTATAATGGCATTTCATGGACATTGATGGTGGCAGATGGTAATGACGGTACGGAAGGTGCGAACGGCAAAGATGGAAAGGGCGTCTATATTACCTATCATGACAGTGAGGAGGAACCTGCACGACCAAATGGAAACGGAACAACAGGGGGATGGCATACCAATGCAACTGCTGCTGTTATTTGGATTTCTCAAAAGGTAGCAGAGAATGCGGAAACTGGAGAATGGGGAGATCCTATAAAGGTGAAAGGTAATCAGGGGGAGCCGGGAAAGGATGCCAATCTTTTACCGTGGATTGAAGAATGGAATGGATATGCTACGGAAATTGGTGGTGGATACATAGTAACACCCAAAATGTTCAGTGGAACACGTTCTGCAGATGGAAAATTGACTGGTATAGCACAGGGAAAGGATTGTTTGACAGAAGCAGATGGTAAAAAGCGAACAGGAATCTTTGCTTTGGCAGACAATAAGATAATGTTTGAGATGGACCCGGAAAATGGGACGTACCAGTTTAAGGGGAGAATAGAATCTGATGAAATAAAAATTAATGATTTTTCGAAACTATCTAGTGCTGTATTTTGCGGTGATTATATGTACAGCCAAAGAGGAGTAGATGCGGATGGAGAGATTAGCGACCAATTTCAATTATTTGATCCATCAACTATAGGAGAGTCTAATGCGCCTTTTACACCCAATATCTTGTTTGATTTTAATAAAGGAAGTGGATTTCTTGGAGGTGGTAAGATTGTATTTGATTCTGATGGAACAATTGAATTAAATAGTGTAAGTATTAATAACTCAATAGCTTCTGGAGCATCTCATTTTTCGGGCGAATCGTTACCTCCATATCTGGCTGTCACTTCTCAGTATGTAATATCAACCCTTTCATCTGCTATCGGTGGATATACTTACCTTAATGTACCTATAAAAAGATTTGGAGGTAAATTGGACTTAAAACTAAATCAGGCGATAGATATTACGATTATAAATATGTCATCGCAGATATTGAGTATAGGCATACATGATACCCGGAGTGGGACTTCCAAGGGCCAGTTTAAGTATTTCTACTCCACCAACTGGAGAGGCGTCTGGCCTGATAGTTCTGTAGTAAAGAATGTCGATACAGTAACAGTACCACAATATTATCCGGTTGAGTTAATATTCATCCCTACTGGTATTCAGGCTGCATGGTATGTCGGTACTTGGTTAATTAAAAACTCTAATGCTTATCAGCTATACTATCACCCTAATGCGGCTGATTTCTTAAAGTATGATTTGGTACCTGTTAACGCAAATCAAATGCAAACAAAAGGGTAGTAAAGAATGGCATGGAACTAAACGATTGGTTAGCGATAATAGGTGCACTCGGTGGCTTGGAAGCGATAAAATGGATCGTAAATTTCTACGTAAACCGGAAGACAAACGCACGCAAGGAAGATGCTTCTGCAGATGCTATGGAAAGCGAAAATGAGCGTAAACAAATTGCCTGGCTTGAGGAACGTATTGCCCAAAGGGATGCAAAGATTGATACAATTTATGTAGAACTTCGTCAGGAACAAGCTGCCCATTTAGATGAAATTCATAAACGGCACGGAATTGAATTGAAATTAAAGGAGGCTGAAGCGAAACGATGTGATGTTCATAGATGTGACAGAAGACAGCCTCCAAGCGATTATTAATTTAAAAGAACATTGAAACATGAAAATACTGATAGATAACGGACATGGTGAAAATACACCAGGTAAATGTTCGCCGGATGGAAGGTTGAAAGAATGGATATATACCCGAGAAATCGCAGATAGGATAGTAACCGGATTACGTGAAAAAGGTTTTAATGCGGAGCGCATAGTGAAAGAGAATATAGATATTCCTCTTTCCGTACGATGTAGGCGGGCAAATAACATTTACCGGGAAACTGAAGGTAATGCTATATTAATTTCTATTCATTGTAATGCGGCAGGTTATGGTACGGATTGGCTGACTGCACGTGGATGGAGTGTATTTGTATCAAATAATGCTTCTGTTAATAGTAAGCGTTTGGCAATGTGCCTGGCTGAATCTGCTAAAGCTAAATCTGCTTTTGTGCGTCAACCAGTGCAAGAACAATTGTTTTGGATACAGAATCTTGCTATATGCCGTGATACGATATGTCCGGCTGTATTAACAGAGAATTTCTTTCAGGATAACAAAAAAGATGTAGAATTTCTTTTGTCTGCTGAAGGAAAACAACTGGTAGTGCAAACGCATATTGATGGAATTACTGACTATTTGAAAGATACCGCATCATGAGATGCTTGGTAGATGTGATAATCTTCCTTCTGATATTGGGAGGAGGACTTAGTTCCTGCCGAACTCAATATGTTCCGGTTGAAACCGTGAAAACGGAGTATCGGACTCGTGATAGTATAAGGCATGATAGCATATATCAGCATGATAGTGTATATATAGCGGTAAAGGGAGATACGATATATCAGTATAAATGTAAGTATCTGTATAAGTATCAATATGTGAATAGGACGGATACTTTGATAAAGACTGATTCTATACCGATTCCTTTTCCGGTGGAAAAACAGCTTTCCACATGGCAGCAGTTTAAACTGGATTTTGGAGGTGCTGCCATGCTGGTTATTATCATATTTATTTTCATTATAGCAGGGCGTATGGTCCATAAACTGAAAATATGAAAGAATGGAATATGAAAACTAAAAAAACAGAAGATAATGAGTGAAGATTTAAAAGGAACGAATGTATATGCTCCTATTGTTCCGGGAACTGATGAAGATAGATATCCTACCCATTATAGTAAATATGGAAAAGGTGGAATCAAGTGCGTACGCACTATTGCAGAAAGAGATGACATCCCATTGGAGAGGCTTGAAGTGCCTACTTTGTGTTATGTGCTCGATGATGACCTTTTCTATATATGGGATGGAAGTAAATGGAATGTGAAGGAGATGGGAAATACGGAGATCGGATTGCAGCGCAATGTGCGTATTGTGAATGATCTTGATAATAAAAATATATCAGCCAGTAAAGGAGAACCGTGTTATTTGAAATTCACTTTCATAAGCCAGGAACGATATAGTTCGAAAGACCCGTATGAAAATACAGGAGAGCGTGGACTTTGTCAGATCTCAGTACGTAACTCCAACAATGCGGAATATGTGGTAGTGAAGATGATGTACGTGAATTCCGCTACTTCTCTTAATGTGGATGTAGCCGAGTTTCTGACTTCCGGTGCCAATAATGTAATGATTAAAATCACTGGTGAGATTACGGAAGCGACGACTCCTGCATTTGTATATACAGTACAACTGACTACTCTTTCGATTAATGCCGATAATTTTAAATGGTGGACTGCCTATAGTGGAGATATTCTTTTCAATCTGAATATAGGTGGAAATGTATCGAAAACTTTATTCGTAACTGTCACTGGAACAGATTATAACGAATTGTATGAAGTGTCTGTAGGGATGGGAGTGTATATTGAAACCTCGTACAACTACTCTATTCCGCATCCTGGAAAGACAGGAGTATTCAATATTTCTGCTTATGTTGCTAATTCGGATGGAAGTATTAAAACAAGAACAGTCTCCTTTAATGTGATCTGTGCAATGACCGGTGACCAAACTAAGTTGATTGCAATCAATAACGTTCTTAACAAAGGAATGAACTGGGCTGAAAATACGTTGTTTGAATATACCATGTATGATGGGGACAATGTAACTACGTCAGCACAATTTTTTGTTCGCAAGGATACAACGGATGTATATGTGTCTAATGAGGACAGCATCACTTGTTCGGCAAAGCATATTTTTTCTCTTTCCCTTGAAATAGAGACAATGGATAACTCCGGATTTGACATTGTAGCTTTGGTGAAGGATGGAGATGATGATCTCACTGCACCTATTATTTTTGCCGTGGATAATTCTTCCGGCTATTCTGCTGTACCGGGAGCTGTGTTTTATCTGAACCCTAAAACTCGTAGTAATAGTCAGGCAAACCGACAGGCGATAGTGAATGAGATTGATGGCTCTGAGGTGAAAGCACTATGGGAAGGAGTAAACTGGGGAAATGATTGTTGGACTACGAATACGAATGGAGAAAAAGTTCTTCGTCTGATGGCGGGGTCTCTGTTGACTATAGACCGTCATTCATTCAGTACAGAGTGTGCCCGTCGAGGAATCACTATTGAAATTGATTATAGAGTGGATAATGTGACAAACTATTCGGAACCAGTGATGACGATATCATCTCCATCGGGAAATTCTTTTATAGGATTGAATCTTTATGCGGATGATATTATCATGCATACACAGTCTTTGAAAGATGACAGCGTGCAAAGTTTGCATACCTTTGAAGGAAAACGTACAAGGCTGACGCTGACTGTTTTGCCGACGGCTTACGGTAACCCGGGATTTAATCTGTGTATACTGTATATCAACGGACGTAAAAACAGGGAGTTTACTTATGAAGATAATGATTATTTCGCTCAATCGGGAGCTATTGTTATTGGGTCGGATTATGCCGATGTGGATGTTTATGGTATACGCGAGTATGCATCAGGATTAACTTCACAGGGAGTACTGACGAATTATATCAATTGGCTGTCTGATACGGAAGAAAAGGCAAGAGTGAAAGCTTTTAATGATATTTTGGATCCCAATGGTTCGGAGATAGACTTTGATAACACAAGAGATCAGTTCAATTGTCTGGTATTTGATAATACGATCCCGTATATGCTCGATCAGACACAGCGGGTTGGAACACTGGAAGTTCTTTTTTATGATCATCCGGAATGGAATGTTTCTATTACTAATGTAGCAGCTAAGGGACAAGGAACATCTTCCATGAAATATTATTTGTGGAATACCCGTTACCAACTGGATAAAAACAACTCTGTGATTACTTTTGCAGACGGGACAACCGGAAGTAAGAAATGGCAAATGGTACCTTGGATTCCGGCTGGACAGAAGTTTACGGCGAAAAAGAATTATGCGTCCTCAATGCAATCTCATAAAATAGGTTCAGTCAACTCTTACGAAGATTTATATCGTGAAATGGGGTTGTTAAATGAAGCTATGCAGACGGAAATGTATAAGAATGCTCGTGTCGCTGTTTATCAGATGCCATTTGTCTGTTTTGAAAAATCGTTGAATGATGACGGAGAATCGGTATATACTTTCAAAGGATTATATACTTTCGGACCGGATAAAGGAGATAAATATACTTTTGGGTATGATACGGACTTATTTCCGGACATGATATCTATTGAAGGGGCGGATAATTCGCCATTATGTACTTTGTTCCGTGTTCCCTGGAATCCGAATAAATCATATATTGCCTATAATGAAGATGAGGAGGCTTTTCAGTATAATGGAGCCAATTCATGGGATTTCGGTGCCGGTGAATTGGAAAATATATCGAAGTTTATTCCGGCATATAACATCGTCTATCAGTGCTCACCACGACTTTTGCCTTTCAACGGTACGTTGGATGAGTTGAACGCTCAGCTTGCAGACTATAAAAATCAGCCTTATGAATTTTGGATTGCGAAAGCCGGTGATGTGAACCAATATAATGTTTATTATTTCGAGTCGGCAGAAGGTAGGTTCATTCCGTCTGATATAGGTGAAGGGCAGATAAACCTTAAGTCTCAGCTTGTGGATAAAGGCTATGGATTGCTAAGTAAGGACTTAACAGGAAAAAATAATGATGAACTGAATACTCTCTTTATCAATGCTCGTATCTCGAAGTTTCGCCGGGAAGCACCGGACTTTTGGCATATACAAGACACGTTGACATTTATGAATAATGTGGAGTTTAATGCCGGTACGGACGAACGGGCAAAAAATACATATCCATACTCTTTCGGTATGGAGAATTCTAAATGGAGATGGCGTATCGATGATGCTGATACCCGGTTTGATACGACTAATCGTGGTTTGCCGGAGAAATCGTATAGTGTGGAAACGCATGATGTAGATGAAACTGGGGCATCTGTATGGAATGGTGAATCTAATAATTTCTTTAATTTGATGGAACTTGCCTTTGCTGAAGAGAAGACTACTAATATGCGCCTGATGATGACTTCTATGCAGGCATTGAGCGGATTAAAAAGTGGTAATGATCTTGAGAAACTTTATGCATTCTATAAAAAATATTTTTTTAATGAGGCTCAGGAATATTTCCCTTCTAATGCTTTTAACGCTGATGCAAGGATAGCATATGAAAATGGTAAACTGGCTTATAATGCCGGAACTTATTCGAATGATACAGACCCGATTACACAGTCATTGGGTGATCATTATGCTGCGGAACAACGGTGGGTGACCAAACGCATCCTTTATATGATGTCGAAGTATAATTTTGGCTTGTTCTCTGCTAATGGTTCCGATACTATCACTGTGCGTGCTGCTGGTAATACGATCAAATATGAACTGACTCCGGCTATGGATATGTATCCGGCTATTGCTAACGGTACAAGTATAATTCGGGGCGCACGAACGAAAGCTGGGGATGTGTGTGTAATGGAGATTGAATTATCTGGTTCCGGTGATCAGCAAAATGCAATACAGGGTGCTTCCTACTTGCAGGATATAGGTGACTGGTATAATAAGAATGTGCAAGGTTCCATGATTATTCAGGGACGTATGCTTCGTGATATTCGTTTAGGAAGCAAAACAGAGGCTATAGTCATATCTATTTCTTCATTGACATTATCTAATTGTACATCTCTGCAACGACTATTGCTATCTAATATTTCCACATTGTCAGGTACATTGAATCTTGCCGGGTGTACTCATCTACAGGAAGTGTACGCTGATGGAACTTCTCTTGTACAAATCATTCTTCCGAAGGGTGGAGGACTCCGGACTGTAGAGTTTAGTGCTTACAATCAGTATTTGTCTTTAGCGAATTATCCGTTAATGACAAATGAAGGGGTGGGAATCGATTTATGTGAAGAGATCATTACTGACTTCTTTATAACCGGATGTCCGAAAGTAAAGCCGATGCAATTGCTGGTCAGTATAATGGATGCACAAACTGGGCAAGGTGGCGATCATAAACTGAAACGTATCCGTGCTGTAGGATTTGATGAAACATATGATGATTCAGATATGTTGGATAAGTTAGCAACGCTCTCGAACGGTACGTATGAGGGATTAAGCTCTGAAGGATTAGCCGGAGAAGATGAATACCCGGTGTTGGATGGAACAATTACGATTAATACTAATGCGTATGAGGATTCGATAGAGATTTTGAGAAATGCGTTTAAGAAGTTGACTCTGAATATCAATGGTGATTTTTATGTGAGATTCAAGGATGCGGTAATAGGCAATTATTTTATTGATTTGTATGGAGATGGTGTTGGTATTACAAAACAACAGATTCAAAGCATAGATAAAATTCCTAACTATCAATTTAAAGATAATAAGGAAGTGACAAGCTTTGATGAATTTCAATATTTTACCGGATTATCAGTTTTATCAAGGGAAGCCTTTTATGGTTGTTCCAATTTATCTTCTATTATACTTCCATCTAGTCTGACACTTATAGAATTACAAGCTTTTAGAGGTACTAATATATCTAATATTTTTATACCTAAAGGCGTGAAAAGTATGCAGCAAAGTACTTTTGAAGAGTGCTCAAATTTAAAGGAAGTAATATTTGAAGAAGATAGTAGTTTGATTGAACTAAAATTTACTCAATTTCGAAGTTGTTCAAGTTTGATTAAAATAGAACTTCCGGATACTATAGAAAAAATAGGAGACTCTTTATTTAAGGATTGTATTTCTTTAGAATATTGTCATTATCCTATAAATTCGAAGATAACAGAAATTACAGCTAATTGCTTTGAGAACTGTAACTCATTAAAGCAATTACCACTTACTGAATATATCATCTCATTAGGTCTTAATGTTTTTAAAAAATGTACTTCATTATCTGGACATCTAGATTTAAGTCAGATTACAAGTTTGGGTATTGGAGGTTTTTACGGTTGTCAGGGAATTGCATCTGTTGATATTAGTAATTTAGAGACTATTCCATACGAAGCTTTTAGAGATTGTACTTCATTAAATTCAGTACAGTTTGGTCGAAATTTAAGATTAGTAGATAGAAGAGCTTTTCAAAATGCAAGTATTGAGAGGCTAGATTTGTCGTATGCTGAAGGTTTGGAAATTGGAGAATATGCTTTTTGTGACAATTTCTCTTTGAAAAAATTGAGTTTGCCCAATAACTGCATACTTAATGGCGGATGTTTCGGAAATGTAAATATACAAGAAGATTTGATTATAAAAAAGGGTTGGACCTTTATTGGTGGAAATCAGTTTAGAAATTGTAGAGAGTTAATTTCTGTTGAAGTTGAAGAAGGGATTACAGCTATACCAACTGGTTTACTAGGTTTCACAACTCAGTTAAAAACTGTAATCTTTCCATCAACCATTACTGAAATCGGTGATAGTTTCTTGCATGGAAATGGATGGCTCTGTACTTTTATATGTAAAGCAACAGTTCCTCCGGTAATAACAGGTAATGGATATATAGGATATGGTCCATTCAGTGAGATGTATGTTCCGGATGAGTCAGTGGATGCATATAAAACAGCTCCTAGTTGGTCTAATCATGCATCGCAAATAAAACCAATGAGTATGCTTGTAAATTCAAATGAGTAGTTAAAGTTTTAATTAATTCCAATGCGCAGATTATATTTTATCTGCGTGTTGGTTATATATCCTATAAATAAATTTATTTTCTTCTCTCACCTTTATTATTAACTATTTCGTACCTTTGCCTGTATAGAGCAAAAATATTGAGATTATGGCAAAAATAACGATTCCTTATGCAGTGTCCGATTTCGTAGAGATGCGAGAACGTGGCTTTTATTATGTTGATAAGACAAAGTATATTTCAGGGCTTGAGGATTATAAGGCTCCTGTATTCCTACGTCCACGACGTTTTGGAAAAAGCTTGCTGATTTCTATGCTAGCCTGTTATTACGATCGTACTAAAGCACATTGTTTCGAAGAACTGTTTGGAAACACTTGGATTGGTAGTCATCCCACATCAGAACACAACCGTTATATGATTATCCGCTATGATTTTTCGGCTATGGTAATGGCGGACAATATACAAGGTTTGACACAGAATTTTAATGATTTGAACTGTGGTCCTGTAGAAGTCATGGTAGAACATAACCGTGATTTGTTCGGGGATTTTCAGTTTGTCAATCGGGGGGATGCCGCAAAAATGCTCGAAGAGGCTCTTACTTATATTCGTTCTCATGAATTGCCAAAAGTCTATATTCTGATTGATGAATATGACAACTTCACCAATCAACTCCTTACAGCTTACAATGATCCGCTCTATGAGGAAGTTACTACTGCCGATAGCTTTCTCCGCACTTTTTTTAAAGTAATAAAGAAAGGTATTGGTGAAGGGAGCATTCGCACTTGTTTTTGCACAGGTGTGCTACCTGTTACTATGGACGATCTGACCAGTGGATATAATATTGCCGAAATACTCACGCTGGAACCGAACTTCCTGAATATGCTTGGCTTTACGTATGAAGAAACAGAAACTTATTTGCGCTATGTGCTTGATAAATATGCTGCTGGACAAGATCGTTATGATGAAATCTGGCAACTCATAGTGAGTAACTACGATGGTTACCGTTTCCGTCCTAATGGGGAACGCCTTTTTAATTCTACCATCCTTACTTATTTTTTCAAAAAGTTCGCTGCTAATGCCGGTAGCATTCCGAATGAGCTGGTTGACGAGAATTTACGTACAGACATTAACTGGATACGTCGTCTTACTTTATCGTTGGATAATGCTAAAAAGATGCTGGACGCATTAGTTATTGACGATGAATTACCATACAATGTAGCTGATCTTTCCAGTAAATTCAATAAGAGAAAGTTCTTTAATAAGGAATTTTATCCGGTGAGCTTGTTCTATTTGGGGATGACAACGCTTAAAGATAACTATGTGACGACATTGCCTAATATGACGATGCGCAGCGTCTATATGGATTATTATAATCAGTTAAATCAAATAGAGGGAAATGCACAGCGTTATGTTCCTGTATACCGGAAATATGATGCTGACCGTCGTTTGGAACCATTGGTGCAGAATTATTTTGAACAATATTTAGGACAATTCCCGGCACAGGTATTCGACAAAATAAATGAGAATTTTATTCGTTGTTCTTTTTATGAACTTGTTTCCCGTTATTTGAGCAGCTGTTATACGTTTGCTATCGAACAGAACAACTCTGCCGGACGTTCGGATTTTGAAATGACAGGAATTCCCGGTACGGATTACTATACGGATGATAGAGTAGTGGAGTTCAAGTACTATCGGGGTAAGGATGCTGAGAGAATGTTATCTCTTAGTGAACCGCTTCCTGAGCACGTGGAGCAGGTAAAAGGCTATGCTGAGGATACAAAAAGGAAATTTCCTAATTACAATGTGCGAACTTATGTGGTGTATATCTGCTCTAACAAGGGATGGAAGTGTTGGGAGGTTTAAATATTATATACTTTGCGGCTTATTCCCGATTATTAACCGCAACTTGATTGAAAACTCCAATGAAATTCTTATTTTTGCAAAAAGGAGGTAGGATATGTTCATTCATGATATTGAAAATTGGACTTCATTCAGATGGAATGCTGAGACATTATCTGATGCAATAGCCAGAACAAACAGAGCTATCGGGTATTTGACAGGTAGATTAAGTACAATCGGATTTGATAGTCAGATGGCCGCTACAGTAGAGGCTGTGACACATGATGTCGTTTTTTCTTCGGAAATTGAAGGCGTGACTTTGAATACGGCAGAGGTTCGTTCTTCTGTTGCTCGAAAACTGGGGGTAGCTGTCCCTGACACAAAAGAGCCTACACATTATGTTGACGGTGTGGTTGAAATGATGCTTGATGCAGTGATAAATTATGAGACTCTATTGACACACGATAGATTATTTGGCTGGCATACAGCGCTTTTTCCTACAGGTAAAAGTGGAACTTTGGATATTACAGTGGGGGCTTATCGTACTGAGTCTATGGAAGTTGTATCTGGTACGTTTGGCAGGGAAAGGATACATTATCGCGCACCGGAGCCAGGTCGGGTACTTAAGGAGATGGAGCAATTTCTTATTTGGTTTAATGATCACGGTGTGGCTCCTTCATTGATAAAGTTCGCAATAGCTCATTTATGGTTTGTCTGCATTCATCCGTTTGATGATGGCAACGGGCGTATAGCGAGAGCTATATCAGATATGGTATTATCACAGGCTGATCGTAGCAAATTGAGATTCTTTAGTATGTCTATGCAGATTAGCCGGGAAAAGAAAGAGTATTACCGTATGCTGGAACGGACTCAACGTGGGGATGGAGATATTACAGAGTGGTTAAAATGGTACTTCTGTTGTCTTGAACGGGCTGTTGCCGAGTCTAATGTAATGCTGAGTGGCATCCTGAATAAAGCTATCTTTTGGAAAACTCATTCGGAAACAGTAATTACTGAAAGGCAACGTACGGTTCTTAATATTTATTTGAATGATTATGAAGGAAAGCTTACTGCTAAGAATTGGAGTAAGCTGGCCGGAGTTTCTCTAGATACCGCCAATAGAGATGTGAAAGATTTAGTGGCGAAAGGCATCCTTGCTCCTGTGCAAGGACGTGTCAGGGATGTATCATACACATTGAATTATGTGAAGTCTGATTCCCAAATGCGTGATTTTAGCGATTCTACGCTTATTAATCGTGATGGAAAAGATTATATTTTGACAGTTTATAAAGGACGGAAAAATTTAGAAGAAAGAATTACTTCATTAGATAAAATAAGATTCAAGCAAAATGAAATATCTATTGATGATTTGGTATATAAATATTTTGCATATCTTTCAGAGTGACGGAAATTCTATAGCTAAATATTAAAGCGCACCTCGTTCGTTCGAGATGCGCTATTTTTTTGTGAAATTAAACAGAACTTGGCCAAATCTCAGTTGAGTAGTCGTCTTGCTATTGCTTTTTGATCTCAGTTATATCAATAAATCCGGTAAGTTTACTCCTTATTTAAGCCGTTTTAGGTCCGGTTGTGTAAAGAGATTCAAATATACTGAAAGTGTTAAATCTCAGTTTTTGGGAGTAATATTGGGTTTGTATGAGAACATTCCTGTTTTTTATATGTTTGTGAGGTAAACCCTGCAAACAAAACATATTTAGTCAGGATAAAATATTATATATAATATACTTATTATAAAAATATTAGCGATGATAAAAAGAAAAGCACCATTATCCCTATTAGTAATATTAGATAGCATATCTAAAAATACACTTGAGTTTTTTTCAGTAAGTCAAAGTAGGCAATGCCGGCAGATTATAGGGCGCGATAAAGCGATATTGCGGCATTTAAATTCTTTATTATTAATATTGTTTGTGTCAATTGTGGCTACATCTTGCTCTGATGATAACCATAAGATCATTGAGCAGCCATCAATAAACGTTTTGAGCTATTACCCGAAATCCATGAATATTGTGGAATTACAGTATAAACCAGCTGGACAGGAACCTGGGGTGGTAGATATTGATAAGTCCAGCCAGTATTTTGGGGATCGTGTGACAATGTTTCAACCTGAAAAAATTATATTCAAAAATGATTCTGTATCAATCATCAAACGAGGCGGGTTAATTCAGGAGTATAAAGCCGAATGGAATAAGGGTGATTTATATTTATACAATGGCGTTACTGGCACATGGGACTATTGTGGAAGTAAAGATGGGGAAGTCACATTTATCCTTAATACAGGTTTCTTCTGGGTAAAGGATAACAATATGCATGGTTCATTATCGGTGATAGGGCAGAAATACTCATTATTATCATATTCCGAATTAGTTACGTATTTGGGTGGAAACAGTAACAATCTAAATAATCAGGTGGCGTGGCTAAGAGTACAGTACACATTTGAATTAATCCCGAAAGTTAAACTTTAATATAGAAAACATGAAAGCAGTAATAATATCTATCATTTTCTTTTCTATTCTCCATGTTAGCAGTTTTGCTCAACATAATCAGTATACGTCAACCAATTTTGCGGTCAAAAATCCTTATGAAGTATTTATTGGCGGTATTATGAAAGCGAATGATGTTAACGGTCTACATCAACTTCTTAATGTGGCAATGAATCCCATTACAATTAGCTATAGTTTGCCTTTAAAATCCGAAACGATTACACCTTCATACGATAATATGCTTAGGACTATTCAGCAAAAGCTGCAAGAAAATAATGTATTAAAACCTAACTATCAGTTTTCATTTACGTTGAAGCAGATAGATTCTTATGAACAGCTAGCTTTATTTTTCGGTGAGGAAATTAATCTATCCGACTTATTCAAAATAACATCTCCTAATCCAATTCATAAAACAGTGGCAGTATTAGATATTAGTCAGAGTTATTTTTCCATTGCTATGGATATGCCTGAGGAGGAACTGAGCAACTCTCCGATAGTCCAAGAGCAATTAAGCGAACTTATTTATATTGGTTCTATAGAATTTGGAAGACGATCAATTCTAATTGTTGAATCGGACCTTAATTATCAGGATGTAAAGGTTGCGTTGAATGAGATCTTAAATAAATCCACTACCAAGAAGGGAGATATATCGGAAAAAAGCAAATCAATCATGGCTAGCTCAATAATCAGAGGACTAATTTTGGATCCTCTTGCCAATGAAAACATAACACCGGATAATCCTTTGGAGTACCTACTGGATTATATAAACTCTGATATCAGTCCAAATGATTTTGGGGTCCCCATTTTCTTTACAGCAGCCTGGCTAAAAGATAATTCTGTCTTTGTTAATAAGTTTACAAACTAATATTTTAAAAATTTGAACTTACGGAAACACATATTGTGATACCTGCCTTATTATTAGCAGTTCTAATAATAAGTTCATGTAGTTTTGAAGGAGCTTTCTTTTATAGTGCCATCGATGATCCAGTATATAAATACTTCGCATATCTTTCAGAATAATAGCCGGGCAATACCAAGAAAAAACAGTAGACTCAAGCAATAAAGCGTGAACCTACTGTTTCCTTTTTCTGTATTTACTTCTATTTACTATAAGACGCCTTTACAAAAGGAGCATCCAGCAAATAGTCCAGACTCTTCTTGACACTTTCCTCTACAGGACAACTGTACCCTTCTATTTCAGCAACAATATGCTTTACGCCGGCAACCTTTGCATTTCTGAAGATAGCATCGAATCCGACCATACCACTATCTCCGATTTCTTTGTCATCTTTGATATGAAGCACGGTGAAACGTCCCGGATACTTGTTGAAATAGTCCACAGGACTGTGCTGCCCTCTGACTATCCAATATACATCCATCTGAAAAAAGACATACTCAGGATTGGTATTCTCAATCATATAGTCCAACATAACCGCTTGATTTTCTACTTTCTGAAATTCATGCGCATGATTATGATATCCGAATTTCATACCGTTCTGCTGGCATCTTTTGCCTATTTCATTGAAATAGTCGCAATACATCTTCATCTCTTTCATTGTTTTAGGAACACCGATTCCCGGATTTACGATGTATTTCATGCCTGCTGCTTTATGAGCGGCAATGCTTTGATCCCACCATTTCAGTGACTCGGAGAAATCTCCGGAAGCCACTTCCTTGTCCGACAATCCTCTGGAACAGTGTGAAGACAGTACTTTCATGCCGGCCTTTTCGACAGCATTCTTGAACTCTTCCGGAGTTTTGCCATAGAACTTGCCATTATCATAATTGGCAGCTTCGATGCTGGTGTATCCCATTTGCGCTAGATTCTTCAACACTACGTTGAGGTCGGTTCCATTATTTATGATGTCTCTGACCGAATAGAGTTGTATGGCAATGTCTTTCTTCTTTTTCGCATCTGCTGCCTGCGGAATTGCCAGCAGCAATGCGAACAGCACTAATAAATAGTTCGTTTTCATAATATGATGTATTAGTCAAGAACCTTCACGCGGATATTGCGGAACCAAACGTCATCACCGTGATCCTGCATTCCGATAA
>OGCQ01001075.1_pt1 | contig 37032 bp, 55 predicted proteins | sample 1570161 | NCBI WGS metagenome assembly OGCQ01 (sample SAMEA4384402, study PRJEB24528) | human gut metagenome | reverse complement strand
AGCCGACGCGGGGTGGAGCAGCTCGGTAGCTCGCTGGGCTCATAACCCAGAGGTCACAGGTTCAAATCCTGTCCCCGCTACGAATCGCGGGAGGCCGTCACGAATTTATCGTGACGGCTTTTTGTTTCCTAGCAGCATTATTGCCGATTGGACGATGATGTCCCGTGAAAAAACAACATCCAGCCCCACTCTGGGCAGAATCTATCAACATGTGGCTCGACTCACTGAAGGCGGCGGGCTACTCCACCAACACGCTCAACACGCGGCGCTGCCAGATGAGCGCACTGTCGCGGGCGCTTGAGGGCGATCCTAGGGACGTGGAGGGCGACGACCTGCTCGCCCACTTCGCCGCGAAGGACTGGAAGCCCGAGACACGCAAGGGCGCGAAGAACGCCTGCGTCAGCTATTTCCGATGGCTCAAAGCGTCCGGCCGCAGCGAGGCCGATCCGAGCGAGTTCCTACCCACCGTCAAGCGTCCCGAACCGCATCCCCGGCCATGCCCGGACGTGGTCATACTCACCGCACTGCGCAAGGCCACGGACAGCGAACGGCTCATGCTGCGTCTCGGCGCGGAATGCGGTTTGAGACGCTTCGAGATAGCGAAGGTGCACAGCCGCGACGTCATGCGCGACCTCGTGGGCTGGAGCCTCGTCGTCGTAGGCAAGGGCGACAAGCAACGCATCGTGCCGATCGGCGACGACCTCGCCCTGCTGATCCGCTCCGCCCACGGCTATCTGTTCCCCGGCCGGTGGAGCGGCCACGCCGAATCATCCTACGTCGGCCGACACCTGAGCGACCTCTTGGGCGACGGATGGACGGCCCACAGCCTGCGCCACAGGTACGCGACCACGACCTACGCCGCCACACGAGACCTGCTGCTCGTCTCCAAGCTCTTGGGGCACGCCTCGGTCGAGACCACGCAACGGTACATCGCCATGCCCGACGACCGGCTGCGCGCCGCAGTGGAAGCCACGCGCCTCGCCGCATGATGTTGCATTGATGTCATATTGATGTATGATAGATGTTATTAGGAGGTTTGATGGAGTTTGAATACGATCCAGCGAAGAGCGCGAAGAACCTCGCCAAGCACGGCATCGACTTCGAGGCGGCCCAGCGCATGTGGGACAACTCGAAGACGGTTACGCTGACCGCTCCGAATCCCGGAAACGACGATGTGCGTTACATCGTGCTCGGCATGATCGACGGCAAGCACTGGACGGCGATCACGACCAAGCGCGGCAGGCGCATCCGCATCATATCCGTGCGCCGATCACGCAAGAACGAGGAGGCATACTATGACAGCCAAGAATAAGGTTGACGCCAAGTCGATCACCAGCGACCAGCTTGAGGAGATGTTCGACGACGGCGACGACATCCTCGACTACGTGGACCTCGACAATCCCGTGGTCGAGCATCATCCCCCACTGGAGAAGCGGATCACGCTGACGATGCCCGCGTGGATGGTCAGCGAACTGGACGAGGAAGCCGCCGACTTGGCGATCAGCCGCAACGCCGTCGTCAACACATGGATCGCCGACCGGCTGCGCACCATGCGTCGCCGCGAAGTCGTCCACGCCTGACCCCATATACGACGAAAAGCCCCCGAACCATGCCGCATGCGTTTGCGGTGGGTTCGGGGGCTTCTTGGTTATTCGGTCTTGGATGCCTTGGCCTTGAGGGCGCTTGCGCCGATGATGACGCCGATGGTCAGCGCAATGGCGCTGATGGTGGTCGCGGCCGGATCGGCCCACGTCCATCCCCATACGGGGCCGAGCGCCTGCACGAGCGTGGCCATGGCGGGCAGCACGATCAGCGCCACCCACTTGAGCACGTCATACACGCGGTCGGGCAGCAGCCAATCAGGCATACCGGCCGTCGGCTTCACTTCCGTGGTGCCGGTCCGGGCTTCGATGTTCTCGTCGGTCATATCATTCTCGATTCTCTTAGACGGAACCTAGGAACCTCGCCACGGCTGGGGTTCGAGGTTCCTAGGTGGGGTTCGGGTTCCCACTAGCTTCCCGAGCTGGCGCTAGTAGCGCAGCACCTCGCCGGGGTAGATCACGTTCGGATTACCGGAACGGTAGCCGGAGAGCTGCGTGTAGCTGATGCCGAGCCGTGCCGCGATGCCGCTGAGGGTGTCACCGCTGCGGACGGTCACGGTGCGGGTCGCCGGTGGGGCGTTGCCGGCGGTGGCGGTGCTGCCGCCGCCGTTGTAGGTGACGACCTGACCGGGGTAGATCAGGTTAAGGTTGCCGCTGGGCACGCTCCACTTGGACAGCGGCCACAGGCCTGTGCGTGTGGCGATCGCGCTCATGGTGTCGCCCGCGCGGACGGTCACACGGGTCGCGTTGGAGGTGGTCTGCTGCGTCTGCGTGGTAGCGCCGGCGTTGAGGCGCTGGTTGACGATCGCCATGACCTTGTCGTAGTTAGCGCCGAGCGCGTCGCGTCGCTGCTGGCCGTTGCCGTAGTCGCCACGGATCGTGGCGGTGGCGAGGGCCTGTAGATCGACGGTCTGGGTCGGCGGCGTCTCGACCTGCGGCGGGGTCGTGGTCTGCGCCTTGCCGGCCGGGTTGGCGTAGGCCTGCCACTGGGATGCGTCGCCACGGAAGTAGTTCAGGTCGAGCGGGCCGTTATAGCCGCTGACCCAACCATTCGAGGTGTACTGGCGCATGGCCTCGCCGTAGATCGAATAGTTCCACGGTCGGCTCTGGTAGCCGGTCGGCGCGTTGCTGGCGTACTGAGCGACCCAAAGGCCGCAGTTGGCGCGCACGTCGCTGGGTATCTGATTGAGTGCGGACGCCTGCACGTACACCATCGGCCACACGCCGGTGAGCGTGTGCACGCGCTGCACGAACCGGCGCACCCAATCGCCGTTGCCCCACTGGGCGTTCTGGTAGGACTCCCAGTCGAGCACGAGCACGGCCTTGCCGATGTAGTCCCTAGCCCGGCCGACGAAGAAGTCGGCCTCGCTGCTGGCGTCGTTGCCGCCGGCGTAATGGTACAGGCCGAGGCTCTTGCCCCGGTCGGTCACGCACTTGGCCTGAGTGCGCCAGCTACCGTTCTCGAAGCCGACACCCTGACTGACTTTGACGACGGCGAAGTCGTAGCTGGCGGTGCAGGTGACGTTCGCGGCCTGCCAGCCGGACACGTCGATGCCGACCATGTCGGCCATGGCGATCGCCGGCGCGGTCGCGAGCAGCATGGCGATGATTGCCGTGATCGGCTTGCTTTTGTTCTTGAACTTGCCCATTCGTTTTCCTTCCTGTGTTGGGTGGGCATATGAAACAGCCCCCGCCGGGATGTCCGGCGAGGGCTAAACCTTCTTGGGGGCTATCGGCGCGTCCTGTATGTCCTGGTTGACTTGGGTGCCGTGCCCGTTGCCGCCGAGGCTGTGGTAGCTGTCGTAGACGAGCTGCGCGGTCCGTTTGGCGGTGTTGTCGGCGATGCCGTCGTTGGCGACCATTTCGCGCTGCATCTGTTCGAGCTTGCACAGCAGGAGCACGCGCACGCCGGTCTGCATGGCGTCGGATTTGCGTCGGTAGCCGCGCCACCAGCCGAGCATGTATCCGCCCAGGGCGGTGATGATGCCGGTGGCGGCCCAGACGGTGAGCTGCTGGGCTATGGGGTTCACTCTCCGATCCCCTCGTCGAGGCCGGCGATGTATGCCCGTACGGCTTCGCGGCCCGCTTCGGGCACGTCGTCGATGGTCTTGCGGCCGGCGATGACGAGACGGGCGTAGACGCGGATCATGGCTTTGCTCATGCTTCACCCCCTGACAGCAGCTGGTAGATTTCGGCCAATGCCTCGTCCTGATCGAGGCTGGACGCCTCCAAGCCGGCGAGGCGCTGACTGTCCGATTTGGATGCCTGCACGCAGTCGAGCCAGATGCTGTCGGCCTGTTCGATGGCTTCCTGTTCGGTCAGGTCGCGGATCGTGTAGGCTTCGTCGGCGGTGTATTCCGTCCATGCGGTTTCGCCGTCCCCGTGCATGACGGTGGTGATGTTGCGGCGGATGCGGATGTCCGCGAGGCCGTCGCCGCGCGGGTAGTAGCTGACCTCTTCGAGGGGTTCGAGGCTGGATACGGTCTGGAGCATGGGTTTTCCTTCCTGTGTTGGGTGGATAAATACCGGGTTGCGCGGCGCATGGTGTGGTCGATGCGGTGGCGTCGCCGGTATCGGATGCTGTCGCTGTTGCGCAGGTATCCGTAGTAGGAGCAGCAGCGTCGCGCGAGCTGTTCGGTCATGGGCCGGCGTCTGGCGCGGTTGAAGGTGCGGCGGGCGCGGAGGAACACGCCGCTGCGGATGTTGACGCGGCCGTGGGGTCGGAACGTGTAGCCGACCATGTCGATGGGTTCGAGGTCGAGGCGTTTGCAGTTCCATTCCTCGTGCACGTCGAGTTTGAGCGCGTCCTTCAGGTAGCGGACGATGCGGCGGGCGGCGATCTTCAAATCTCGTTTGGAGGTGCCGATGAGCAGCAGGTCGTCCATGTACCACAGTTGGTGCGTGATGAGCCGGCGGCGGGTGATCTCGCCGGTGCGCCGGCTGGTGCGTTCGATGGTCATGGCCGGCGATTCGATCCAGTGGTAGGCGTGGCTGAGGTAGTAGTTGGCGAGCCATTGGCTCAGGTAGCTGCCGATGTTGAGGCCGTTGTCGCCTTGGTACCGGTCGATGAGGTGGAACACGAGGCGCAGCAGGATCGGGTCGCCGACGTCGCGCGTGAGCATCGCCTTCAATGTGGGGCGGTCGATGCTGGGATAGTATTTGCGCACGTCGAGCTTCACGAACCATTTGCTGGATCGTTCGCGTGTCCATCGTTTGATCGCGCGGCGGGCGTCGATGGTGCCGCGATTGGGGATGCTGGCGGTCTGCCATCGGCCCACCTTCGCGTCGAACAACGGCTGGAGGGCCATGACGGCCACATGGTCGTAGATTTGGTGGCGTACCGATTCGCGGCCGATGACGCGGTGTTTGCCGCTGATCGGTTCGACGCGGTTGAAGTACGTGATCCTGGTGTCGCGGTATCGGCCTTCGCGTATCTCGTCGGCGATCCGTTCGGCGAGCCGGTCGAGGTCGGGGTGGGTTTCGAGGAAGCGGGTCACGTCGCGGCGGGACCGTTTGCCCTTGAGGTAGTGATCGATCGCCCTGCGGACGAACATGGGCGTGGCGCAGCGGGTGTGCTTGCAATGGGTTTTCAGAGCGTTTCCTATCTGGACTATGCCGGCGTTCGACGGTGCTGGATGGGTTCGGGTCTACTGGCCGGGTGCTCGGTTTGATTTTCGGCTGGGCCGTGGCTTGCCCTCTCACTGGCTGGCGTGGAGGGTAGTTGTGGCGTAATGATCGTGTTGACAGGATTGACCGGATATGCGGCCCCCGATGTTCCACCTGCGGTTCGCGAGGTCGTTCCTGAGGTTCGCGGCGAAAGCGCCGTACTGCACCCCATCCCTGAGGTTGCCGAAGCGCTGCACCACGCACGGACGTCGGAGGCGTACCGCCACAAATCCCAAAAGGCTGCGAAACGTCATGAGGGGGCTTTCGCCCCCTCGCTGCGCTTCACCCCCATCGCACTGCGGCTACGCCTTCGTGCGACCGAGCGCAGAAAGGCGGCCCCCGATGATCCACCAGCGGGACGCGAGGCCGTTCCAGAGGAACGCGGCGAAAGCGCCGAACCGCACCCCATCCCAGAGGTCGCCGAAGCGCTGCACCTGTCGGAGGCCTTGGGATGTGAGCGGGTTGGCCCCGATGGCGTCGCACATGCCGGTGGTGCTCGTCGCGCCCAGTCCCGTGGGGATGATGACGCCGTTGGACAGGGTGAAGTCCTCGGCGTATCGCCATGAGTTGTCCGTGGTCTTGTCGCGTGGTGTGAATTCGCCGATTTTGGTGTAGTTCGTCGTCGAGGTCTTGCTTGCATTGGTGATGTCGAACACGCGGTAGATGTCGAGTCGGCCCTTGTCGTCGCTTTCCTTGACGGCGTTGACGATGAGGTCGGCGTCGCTCTCGTAGACGCCGTTGAATAGTTCGATGCCTTGCAGCCGGATGGGCTGGTGGTTTGCGGCGAACGCGGCGGATGGGCGGCCGTCGGTGCCGAGCAGTTTGTCGGTGGCCCCGGTCTTCCACGGCATGCTGCTGACGAAGCATGCGGTGGTCGTGGTGATGGCATCGCCGTCGAGGTTGAGGGCGGTGTTGTTGGCGTCGAGGTTGGTCTTGCTCAGGATGGTGCGCGCCCGGGCGGCGCTGTAGTTGCCGACGTTGTTGCGTTCCTTGTCGGTGCCGACATTGACGGTGCTGCCGATGTCGAAGCCGCTGGCGGCGCTGGTGGCGATGATGACGCGCTTGACGCCGGTTTCGGCATTGGTGACGGCGGTCTGCGGCGTGTACTGCCAGCAGCCGCCGAGCACGTCCGAGTTTTTGGTGGCGTATTTGAGCATGAGCATGAGCTGGACATAGAAGGTGTCGCCTTGGCAGCGGCCGGCGTATCCCTTGCCCTTCTTGAGCGCGTAGTCGATGGCCCGGTTCTGCGAGCCGAACTCGCGGTCAATCTCGACGCCGCTGACGGACAGCGGCCGCAGGCTTGAGTCGAGCGAGGCGGCGTATTTGGCGAACAGCAGGCAGGGGCGTTTCGAGCCGTCTGGCAACAGCACGCCGGGCAATGGTGTGTAGCCGTCGTATTGGGTGTCGCTGTAGAGGAATTCATTGTGGGTGCTCGTGGCTTCGAGCTTGTAGTATCCGGGGCATGTCATGACGTACACGTCGCCGTTCGACCCGTCGCGTCTGAAGCGGGTGTCGATGCCGTCGATGGCGGTGACGTGGGGCACGCCGTCGTCGCCGATGGTGGCGTTGACGTCCCACACGCGGAAGGCGTTCAGGGCGCTGTAGTCGTCGCGGCCGGCCTTGTCGTTGGTGCTGATCTCGATGGTCAGGTTGGCGTTGTCGCGGGTCTTCACGCCCGTTGGCGTGTTGCTGTACGTGTATTTGGGGAATTTCGCGCCGTACACCTTGCCGTCCTTGTGGGCGGTGAAGTAGGCGGCGAGGTTGCCGTATTCGCCCTTGGTGCTGTCGTACTCGAAGCGCACGCCCTTGGCGGCGTTGGCGTGTACCTTGGCGATGAGCTGGGCGGTGTCGGCGAGGGTCATGACCTTCTGCGTGTTCGCCATGATGGCTCCTTCCTGTTTATCGGTTGATGATGTCGAGCGCCCAGTCGATGTCGGACTGGGTGAGCGGCGGGATCGTTTCGGCGTCGGACAATGCCGGCGCGATCACGGTGTCGTATTGGGCGTCTATGTCGGCTTGGGTCGCGAAGACCACGCCGATGGCCGCGCTGGCCGCGATCTTGGCCTTGCAGTCGTCGGAGAGCTGCCGGTATTCGATCACGCTGGTGCGTGCCGCGTTGGCGGCGTCCTTGGCCTCGCCGGCCGCGCTGACCGCGTTCTTGACGGCCTTGTTCGCGTCGTCGATGAGCTGTTCGAGGACGTTCATCTGATCCTGCGCGTCGGGTGCGGTCGCGTCGAACACGGCTCGTTCGACGATGCCGTGGAAGTTGCGCGAACAGGTCTTCGTGCCGTTGACGCTGACCTCGATGCCCATGAGGATCGCGCCGGCGTGCTGCAACGCCTTGCGCGGCACGGCGACGCGGTACGTGGCCGTGGGGGTGCCGAACACTGCCGGCATGCTCACGCGGTCGCCCAGCCCGCTGCCGGGCGTGGTGTTGTATGCGAGCGCGACGGTGATGCCGGTGGTGTCGGTGATGGGGGTGCCGTTGTCGGTGAGTTCGACGGTGATGGTGCGGCCGTTGACGTCGCCGGCGTTGAGGCGTATGTCTGCGATGTACCCGTTGGCTAGGTCGAGTTGGATGGGTTCGCCTGTGGCTTCGCGGAAGCTGTCAAGCGTTGCCATTGTCGTCGTCCTTGTTGAGTTGGTCGGTGAGGCGTTGGTTTTCCTTGGCGAGTATGTCGATCTGGGCTTGGAGTGCGGCGATTTGGACGGTGCTGTCGGCGAGCATTTCGCGGAGTTTGCCGATCATGGCCGGGTAGAGGTTTTTGTCGTCCATCAGTCGTGGTCCTTTCCGTCGTTGGTTTGGGTGAGTGATTCGATGAATCGGTCGGTGGCGTCGTTGATGTCGTCGGCGTGGTCGGCGAGGAGGTTGCCGAGTTCCGTTGGTTCGATGCCGGCGGGCAGTGCGATGGTGGTCGGGGCGTCGGTTTCGTCTTCGGCGGATGGGTTGGTGGTTGCCGTGTCCGGCAGGAGCGGGAGGCCGAGCAGGCCGCGTGTTTTGTTGCGGCCGGCGGTGAGCGGATCGTCGGGTGTATTGTCGGCGGGCGCGGTGGTGGTGTTGATGGCTTTTTCGATGGCGTTGTAGGCGCTTGTCCATGCGGTTTCGCCGGTTTGGGGGTCTGGGTCTGGTTCGCCGTGGTCTCGGACGTGGAGGATGGCGGCTACGGCTTCGGTGTCGGTTTCGATGCCGAGGAGTGTGCGCCATGATGCGATTGCGGCGAGTGGTATGGCGTCGTGGCGCATGGCGGGTGTGGGTGGGGTGGTGGTGATGGTGGTCATGCCTTCGGTGACTGCGGCCGGCGGGGTGGTGTCGGCGGTGAGGGGTCGGTCTATGAGGAGGGTGGGCTGGTCGTTGATGGTGGTGACCTGCATGGGAATCTCCTATTTCTTGAGGAATCCGATGGTGTGGAGCTGGTAGGGTTTGTTGCCTTGGAACAGGGCCGCATAATGCGTGTTGATGGATAGGTTGGAGACGACGCCGGTGCTGGTGTTGCGGTTCCAACTGGCATCCATATTGGTGACCACCCTCTCCGGCGGCGTGTACACCCAGATACTCCAGCCGCTTGCCGTGCAGTCGGACACGGTGGTCACGAACAGACCGGGATCGTCCTGCCGGTGATCGACTGTGGCGAACGCCTTGTATGACCCGTATTTCGCGGGATTGGAGGATGTGAGGGTGTATTGTGCGTATTTCATGGCTCCGATGTTTTGGCCTTCCCACCACGCGGTTTGGAAGGTGGAGCGCCCGCCGGAGAAGCCGCCGAGGAAGCCTCCCATGTACAGGTATCCGCTGTCGATGTCGGCTTGGATTCCGACCAGGCCATTGGGGTCTCGCGCGGCGAGCGTGGCGGTCGTGGCCCCGGTCTTGGGAGACCACAGACTTAGGTAGGCACGCCTACTGCTGGGATCGGTCGAGTCATAGTCCTTTTCTGCGGCGAGAAACACGGTGCCGACCTTGGTGGTGTTGTCGTCGGCCTTGCGTTCGCCGATTCTGGCGAACGCGCCGGGGTCGTGCTCCGCGCGCCGCCCGCCGTTGAACGTGAGCGCGCTGACTTCGCCCTCCTGCTGCGTGGTGGACTCGACCGCGATGTACGGGTGCTGGTACGAGCCGCTTCCGTGGTAGAACTGGATGCCTGCGCCTTCTAAGGAGTCCGTGCCGGAGATTTCGGTCTGTTTGAAACTCGGGCTGATTTGCACCCTGTTGCCGGTTCGGGCGGTTCGGAAGGTGCCGGTCAGGAGGTTGTCGGCACCGTCCCCGTCGAGGTGGACGGTTTCGTTGCCGTTGGCGTCGGTCATGACGAACTGGCCGGTGTCGAGGTTCCAGTAGGAGCGCTTGCCGGTGATGATGCCGGTCTTCATATAGGTGGCGTTGATGTACAGCAGTCCGTTGGACAGGTAGAGGCCTTGTTTTTGGCCGTTGTTGGTGAGCTTGTTGAAGATGTAGGTCTGGGTGAGTTCTCCTTCGAAGGTGTCCACGTAGCTGCGGGCGGCGGTCTCGTCGGTGCATTGCAGGCCGGTCCAGTACCAGTCGGCGTCGGATGCGGTGGCGGGGTTGCGATCGACCTGCATCCACAGGCGTGCGGTTTTGGCGTTGGATGGCACGGTGTAGCTGCCGGACACGTATGTCCAGCCGTTCGCGTCGGCGGCGGATTGGGCGATGGTCTGCCAGTGGTTGCCGTTGCCGGTGTCCGTCCAGTGGATGCCGAAGCTGCTGGTGACATTGCCGGCCTTGCGGTATGCCCAGCCGGACAGGCGGAACGTGTGGCCCCGGAACGTGTCGAGCGGCCATCCGAAGTACGTGTCTCGCACGTTGCCCAGGTGGATCGCGCTCGTGATGCCCTCGGGGTGTGTGGCGGGCATTGTCTTGGTGAGTTTGCTCGCGCCGAGCTTGTCGAGGTCGTGGTCGGGGTTGCCGTTCGGGTTGCGCACGAGGTTGCTGCCGTAGGCCATGATCGCCTCGGCGTAGGTCTTCGCGCCGGACAGGGCCGTGTCGGCCTTGGCGGTCGCGTCGCTTTTCGCGCTGTTGAGCGTGCTGGCTCCCACGCTGTCGGCGTAGGTCTTGGCGGCGGTCTGCGCGTCCGTGGCGAGTTTCTGGGCTTGGGTCTGGGTGGCGAGGCTGGACGCCTTGTTGCCGTTGATGGTCGAATTGGCGGACAGGCTGAATTCGCCGGTGTCCATATCCCAGAAGTTCAGGCCCTTTTTGTCGGTGAGACGGCCGGCCTTGACGAGCGCCGCATCCAGTACGCCGGTCTTCATATACGTGGCGTTCAGATACAGCAGTCCGCCGGACAGGTAGATGCCCTGCGTCTTGCCGTTGTTCGTCAAACGGTCGAAGATGCTGCGCTGGCCCAGAGATTCGTCGAGCGCGTCCACGTAGGCCTGCGCCGCCGCCTTCGCGGCCTCGCTGTCCGATTTGGACTGCGCCTTGGCTGCGGTCAGCGCATCCGAGGCCTTGGTCTCGGCGTACTTCCTCGCCTCCGCGAGCTTGGCCGTATCGGCCGCGTCGGCCTGACGCTTGGCCTCGGTGATCGCCGCCTGTTTCGCCGCGTCGGTGTACGAGTTCGCGTCGGACACCGCGCCGTCGGCATACTGCTGGACGGTCTTGCCGCCGATGGTGCTGCGGGCGGACAGGCTGAAATCGCCGGTGTCCATGTCCCAGTAGTTCAGGCCGGCGGCGTCGGAGAGACGGCCGGTGAACACGGTGTCGGCGAAGATGCCTTTGCCGTTGGCTAGCGCCCGGAAGTCCCAGTCCCCGTTCGGTTTTTTGTGGTCGGCGATGCGCCAGTAGCCGCCGCCGATGTGGATGCATTGGGTGGGGTTCTGGTCCTCGGGCTTGTCGTACACGTAGATGCCCTGGCCGGGTTTGAGGTACGTGTATCCGCCGGTGGCGTTCATGATCTGGTTGATCCGGTCGATGAGGTCCTTCATGTACGGGCCGGTGCCGCCGGCGGCGCTGTTCCATGCGCCGGAGTTGGATACGAGCTTGTCCAAGGCCTGCTGTTGGGCGGCCATGCGCTGCGTGTAGGATTGCCGGATGTTGCCGAGGGTGATCTTGGTTTCGGCGAGGCTGCCGGCCAGGTCTTCCTCGATCTGGAGGATGCGGCCTTCGAGGCGCAATGGTGTGGCGAAGCTGGTGTCGATGATCTGCACGCTGTCGCCTACGTCCGTGCCTTCCGGGTCGTATCCGGCTTGGCCGAGTGCGGTCACGTCGGCGGTGTAGGAGACGACGGGCGTGGTGCGGGTCTTGAGCGCCGCTTTGGTGAGGTTTAGGAGTTCCTTGGGGTCTTCGCAGTCGGGGAAGTCCACGCTTGCTTCGCTGTGGTGTTTGGTGCCGTCGGCTCCCACGATGCCCCAGTTGGCGAGCGCTTGGTCGTCTTGGATGTAGGGTTTGCCGTTGTTGACGTCGGCGAAGCTGATTTTGCGGCCGTAGCCGCCGGTGGGCTCGCCTTCCTCGTTGGTTTGTTCGATGCCTTTGCCCCAGCCGTAGAGGCGGGTGATGACGTCGCCGGCGTCGATGTCGCGTTTGATTTGGGTGAGGTCTTTGCCGTATTCGAAGCGTTTCGTGCTCGTGGTTTGGCCTCGGTGTTCGACGAGGTGGATGATGCGTTGGCCGATGCGGTTGCCGGTCGGGTCGGGCTGGTATTCGGTCTGGGCTTCGAGCCCGTAGGTGTCGGCGGTCTTCTGGACGGCTTCGAGTACGGTGCAGTGGTAGAAGGCGAGGTCGGCGATGCGGGTGCGGGTGCCGGTTTCGACGGTGCCGACCGTCCACCGGGTGCCTTCGAGGGCTTTGGCGAGGCAGGCTTTGGCGTTCGCGTTGCGGTTGCGTTTGTCCTCGATATAGGTGCGGGACAGTTCGGCGATGCTGCCGGTGCAGTAGGCGACGGTGACGGGCATGCCTGCGGCGCGGGCGGTCTGGGTGGACTGGCACAGGTATTCCGCCCATCGACCCGTGCTGTCCTTGAACACGATGCGTTCGTCCTTGTTGATCTCGCCGATGGTGGTGATATCAAGGGTGTCGGTGCCGTCGGTGGCGCGGGTGCGGATGGCTTTGATGGCGTAGGGCAGGTCGCCGAGCGGGTTGCCCCAGCGGTCGAAGATCATGTAACGCAAAACGTGTCTCCTAGATGAGCGTGAGCGGCCGGTACGCGAGGCTGGCGGCCGTGACGCCGGACGGGGTGATCGTGTTGGCTCCCGGCAGGAGCGGGAAGTAGTCGGATTCGAGGGTGGGTGTCATGAGGTTGCCGTTGACGCGCAGCTCGCGCGAGTCCGGCGCAGTATCGATGGTGATGCGCCCGGTGATCGCGGTGGCGGATGCGAGAGTGAGCTTGTGGCCGTGCGCGTCCCGTATGGCGATGGTCTTGGCTCCGCTGGCTGGGGTGAGCGCCCATGCGGGCCAGCATGGCCGGTTGCCTTTGACATGGATCGCGTTCGCGCCCGTTTTGAGCGTGACGGTGCGGCTGCGGCCGATGAGATAAGGGGCGGCGGCGATGCTCACGGTGACGAGCGTGGCGACCTGCCGGGGGCCGGCCCACTTGTCCTCCCACGCGGAAAGGCTCATGCGGCCCCGGTATTCGCCGGGCAATCCCCGCCATGAGAGTGAGACGATGGTGCCGGCCAGGGCCGCGAGCTGCGTCTTGGCGGCGAGGATGTCGTCTTCTCCGCCGATCGCGTACAGGCTGAGCGTGATGGCGCGGTCGCCCATGTACGCGGCCCCCGAGGGGTCGGTGAGGGTCAGGTCGAGCCGGCCGTCGCGGCCGGGCATGTCCTGCACGCTCACCATGGGTTCGGCGTTGCCGATGGTCACGCCGTCGGAGGTCAGGGAGAGCATCATGCGCTCCAGCGGCGTGCCGTTGAGCGTGGGGTCTTCGACATGCGGCAGGCGCATGCGTCGCTGGTAGAGCATGATGCTGCCCCCCTTCCTGTTATCGGCCGAGTCGGGCCATGTTGTCGAGTTCGTAGCTCATTGGCTTGGCGAGCTTGCCGGCCATGACCTCGCCGCCGCGATCGGACAGGTTGAGTGTGATGCCGGCGGATAGTGCCATGTCGATCGCGTCGATGATGTCCTGTTTGGTCGCGGAGTCGGCCGAACGGTCGTCCATCGTGTACGCGATCCGTCCGACGTTGACGGTGCCGTGGTATGCGAGCGGGGTTTCGAGCCGGCTGGTGTCGGTCTTCAGGCTCACGGTGGGGATCATGTCGGTCAGTCCGTCGATGCTGTCGGCGACGAGGCCGCTGGCCTTGTCGATGCCTTGGGCCATGCCGGCGGGTATCCATTTGCCGACCTCGTCCCTGAAGATGCGTGACGGGCTGTGGATGCCGAGCACGCCCTTGGCCCAGCCGACGAGGCTGCTGCCGAGGTTGCTGATGGTGTTCCTGACCCACTGGAACGCGCCGCCGATGCCGTTGATGAGGCCGCTGATGATCTGACGGCCCGTGTCGTACAGCCATCCGCCGGCCCCGCTGACCGCGCCGAGCACGGTGTCGCGGATGCGGCCGACGGTGTTCGACACGGATTGGATGCCGTTGGACACGGCCGATGTGATCCCGTGCCAGATGTTTCCAAGGAACGAGCTGACGCTGTTCCATACGCTCGTCCATACGCCGCTGATGGCGTTCAGGACGGTCGAGATGGTGTTGCGCACATTCTGGATGTATGTGGACACCACGCCGCTGATGGCGTTCCAGATGGTGGATGCGACGGACTTGACCGCGTTCCAGACGCTCGTCCATACGCCGCTGATGGCGTTGAGGACGTTGCCGATCGTGTTCCTGATGCCGTTGATGATCGGCGTGAAGAACGCGACGATCTTGTTCCAGACATCCGTGAAGAACTGGCTTACGGCCGTCCATACGCTCGTCCAGATGCTTTTGATTCCGTCGAGGATGTTCGACAGGAACGCTTTGATGCCGTCCCATGTGGTCGTGAAGAACGATTTGATCGCGTCCCATGCGCCCTGCCAGTCGCCCTTGAGCAGGTCGAGGAACACGACGATGATGGTGCGGATCGCGTTCACGACGGTCGAGATGTAGCCGCGTATCAGCGTGAAGATCGTGTTGACGACGTTGTAGATCGCCGTCCATACGGTGCTCCATACGGTGTTCGTGCTGTTCATCTGCTGGGTGATGAACGAGAGTATCCAGCCGAACACGGTGTCGATGCCGTTCTGGATCGCCTGCAACGGGGCGACGATGAGCGCGCCGATCACGGTGAACACGTTGATGATGAAGTCCCGGACGCTGGTGAAGATCGTCGTGGCGGTCGTGCTGATGCCGGTCCACACGCCGGACAGGAACGTGGTGATCGACGTCCATGCGCCGGTGACGCCGCCGCCGATCGTCTGCCATAGGCTCGTGAAGAAGCCGGCGATGCCGTTCCATGCGGATTGCACGCCGCCGGTGATCGTCGCCCATAGGTTGGCAAGGAATTCGCCGAGCCCGTTCCATATCGCCTTAGCGCCCTCCACGAGCGCGGCCCATGTCTCGGACAGCCATGAGGTGAACGCGGCCCATGCCTTGCGGCCGACCTCGGTCTGGGTGAAGAACCAGACGAGCGCGGCGACCACCGTGGCGAAGATCGTGACCCAGAAGCCGGCGGGATTCGCCTTGAGGACGGCGTTGAAGGCCCGTTGGATGGCGGTGCCGGCGCTCGTCACGGCGTTCCATGCGAGTTGCGCGTTCTGCGCGATCTTGGTGGATGCGGCTATCTTCTGGATGCGGCCGGAGATGCCGCCTATGCCGTTGACGAGGTCGGTGACGCCGTTGGCGGCGTTCTTGACCTTCACGGCGGCGTTGAAGATGCCGTCGAGCCCGCCGGCGACAGCCGTGATGCCCGCCGTGGCTGTTTTGAAGCCGAGGAACGCGGTGACGGCCGGTATGAGCACGGGCGCGAGCTTGCCGGCGTTGCCGACGATGAGGTTCAACGTGTCGGCGATGAGTTTTATGGCGGTCGCGACCCCGTCGGGCGGCATGAGTTTCACCCAGTCGACGACCATGTTGACGACGCCCATGATCGCGTTCCTGATGGTGTCCCACGCGGATTTGAACGCGGTGATCGCGCCGTTTTCCTCCAGTTTGGAGTAGAGGCGCTGGAACCAGCCGATGAGCCCTTCGATGCCTGCCTGGACGACGGGCACGGCGTTGGTGACTCCGTCTGCGATCCAGCTCATGCCGCCGGTGATGGCGGGTTTGACGCTGTCGAGCACGCTCGCGCCGAGCTTGACGAACGCGGCTTCGAGGTTGCCGGTGGCTCCCTCGATGGTGCTGGCGCTGGTGGCCGCTTCCACGGCGGCGTCGGTGAAGCCCAGGGACATGATCGCGTCGTTGAATTCCTGCGCGGTGATCTGCCCGTCGGCCATGGCGTCGCGGAAGTTGCCGGTGTAGGCTCCGGCTTCCTTGAGGGCCTGTTGGATTTTGCCGCTCGCGCCGGGGATCGCGTCAGAGAGCTGGTTCCAGTTCTCGGTCGTGAGTTTTCCTTGGCCGGCGGTCTGGGTCAATACCATCGCGACGCTTTTGAACGTGTCGGCCGAGCCGCCGGCGACGGCGTTGAGGTTGCCTGCGGCTTCGGCGAGGCGGTCGTAGTTGGGCACGCCGTTGGCGGCGAGCTGGGCGGTGGTGTTGCGGATGTCGTTGAGGTCGTAGACGGTCTTGTCGGCGTAGTCCTGCGTGCTGGCGGTGAGTCGTTTGATCTGCTTCTCGCTGACGCCGGCGAAGTTCAGGGTGCTGGCGAACTTCTGGGCGCTGTCGGAGGCGCTGGTGATCTCGCCGGACAGGCCCATGAACGCTTCGATGGCCTTGCCCGCGACGCTTTGCGCGATGCCGGTGATGACGCCGAGTTTCGCGCCGAAGCCGCCGGCGAAGCCGTTGCCGGCTTTGATGCCGGCGGTGTTGCCGGCGGTTTCCGATGCGCTGCCGAACGCCGATTCGATGGCCTTGCCGACGCCCTTCATGCTGGGCACGACCTGCACGAACGCGGTGGCGATCTCGATTGCCATGCTATGCCTCCCTGATGGTGGTGCGCGGTGCGGCCAGGTATGCGGCCAGTTGTTCGTCGTCCATCGCCACGGCCTCGCCGCCCGTGGCTTCGTGCCGGACGGTGCCGGGGCGTTGGAGCTGTCCGCGCCAGCGCGCGCCCTTGCGTGAGGCCTCCTTGGTTTTCGTCCAGGCGAGGAACGCGAGGCTGTCGCGGATGTCGGCGAGGAGGTAGGTCTGGTCGTCCCATGCGAGGCGCGGGTCGAGTTTTTGCCAGACGATGGCCTGACGGGGCAGGTTGGCGGCCAGTGCGGCCGCACGGTTGGCGGGCAGTTCGCCCGTCCAGATGAGGTCGGGGTTGAGCCCATAGAAACGCTGGAAGTCCGCTTCGAGCGCGTCGGGCGCTGTGGCGAGCATTCCTATGAGCGTCAGGAGTTTGGGGCGACCTGTTCGAGGAGTTGGGCGATGAAGTCGCTGACCTTGTCGATGCTCACGCGGCCGGTGTCGGGGTCGCGCAATGCGTCCTTCATCGCCGTGTACTGGTCGCCGCACAGCTTCTTGAGGAAGGGGACGATGGCGAACGCGCCGGAGCCGTCTCCGGTCTGGGCGGTCTGGAGGTCGTAGAGGTATTCGACCATGTCGAGGTCGTTGAAGATCGCGGGGCCGACGGTGACGGTGACGCCCATGACCTCGACGGTCTTGGGCTGGTTTTTCGGGGTCTTGTGGTCCTGCGGCTGCTTGGCTGCCATATGCGTGTCCTTTCAAAGTGTCAAAGGTGCGCCCGCCGGACGGCGGGCGCGGGGTGTGGTCACTTTTCGGCGATTGTCGCGGTGGTGACTTTGGCGATGTATTCGACGCTGGTGGAGCCGTTGATGAGGTCGCTGGGGTTGGCGCTCATGGTCACGCCGTAGCCGATGGCGTCGCCGGCGCTGTAGGTGGTGTCGTCGAATTCGGTGATGGTGCCGTCGGCGACGACGATGCGCTTGACGCGGTTGCCGGTCATGGCGATCTCGAACACGAGCACGAGGCTTTCGCCGGACGGGATGGCGTGGTAGACGGTGAGCTTGTCTGCGGTGCCGGTGACGTTCGCGGTGCCGAAACGCAGTTTGAGGCTGGCTTCGTTGGTTTCGATCATGTTGAACTGCCATGTCTCGCCGTAGCCGCTGATCTCGGACAGTACCTTGATGCCGCCCATCTCGTTGATGTCGGTGGTGTCGGTGTCGGTGGCGTTGGTGACGCCGTCCTCCGACAGGTAGCCGACGCAGGTGTAGGCTGCCGGCAGGGCGGTGGTGGCGTCGGCGGGCAGGGCGGTGCCGGCGGGCGCGTAGTAGAGGCAGCCGGTCTTCTTGGGCTTTCCGAGGCTGACGTTTTTCTTGTTGTTGTGGTTGGTTTCGGCCATTGGTGTTCCTTTTTCGTGATGCCGGCGGCGCTTATTGGGTGGCGGCGTCGAGATGGATGGTGATCTGGTATCGGGGCTGGGGCGGCGGGCCGGGGTCGGGGAAGTCGATGACGCTTTCCACGCTGACGGCGGCGATGGGGTCGAGCAGGTCGAGGTCGAGCAGTCGGGGCAGCAGCGTGCCGGTGGCGAGCTGGGCGGCCTGCCATCGGCTTTCCGCCCATACCTGTATGGCGAGGGTGGGGTGGCTGCTGTATTCGTTCTCGTTGCCGCCGACGCGCTCGATGGTGACGAGCCGCCTGGGCCGGTCGGCGGGCACTTCGAGGTATGCGGTCAGCCCGTCGCCGTCGGGGTCGGCGTCGATCCAGTCCTTGACCGTCTTTTCGAGGTTGAGGCTCATCGCCGTTTCACCGCCTTGAGCAGCGTGTTGTGCTTCGCGTTGTCCGCCATCGCATTCACGTTGCCTTCGGAGCCGTGCCCGGTCGTGGCGAGCGCGACGCTGCCTTTGGGGGTGCTGACATGGGTTGCGGCCTCGTAGGTCGCGCCTTCGACCTGTGCCATGCTGTTGGCGCGGGCGGCGATGAGCGTGGCCTGTTGGTCGATGGTCTGCTGGATGGGTGCGGATTGGCGTACCGCACGGAAGCCGGCGAGGTTGAGTTTGACCTTTGCCATGCGTTGCTCTCCTATCCTCTGGTGTCGGCGAGTTCGACGGTGAGGTTCCATCGGGTCGGGGTGATGCCGCCCGTGTAGGGGCGGGGGTCTCCGATCACGGTGTATTCGACGCCGTCGATTCTCGCCTTGGCACCGCGCAGGCTCCGGTAGGGCCATGCGCGGGGCATGTGGATGGTTTTGGCGGTGCGGATGCCGTCGGGGCGGGTGGGGTCGGTGGAGTTCGACTGGCTGCCGTCCTGTATGAGCACGTCGTCCACCTGTTCCTCGCGGGTGTTCCAGATGATGCCGCCGCCGGGGTCTTCGCCGGCTTTGACGCGGTGGATGAGGGTGATGGTCTCGCCTCTCATGCCGCGCCTCCGGCCATGTCGTAGGACCATGCCTCGCCGTCGCCGCCCAAGGCTTCCTTCTCGCTCGTGGTGAGGTAGAGGTCGCCGGCGGGGTTGGCGTAGCTCAGGCTTTCGCTGTAGCTGCCGGCCGTCTGGGTGGATTGGGTGACGCCCGACATGTCGGGGCCGGCCTGCATGGCTCGTTTGACGGCCATGCAGGCGATGCGCTTCAACGTGGCCGGCTTGGCGTTGGCCCATTGGGGGCATGTGGTGCGGATAAGGTCGGAGGCGTCCTGCAGCAGCGTCTCGGCGCGGGTTCGTTCCTCGCCGGTGAGCGCGTGCCATCGGGCTTCGAGGTCGCCGACCTGCGCGAACGGCTTCTCGTCGTCCGTTTCGTCCTCTCCCCCGCCGGCCTGCGTCACGGTTGTGCCGTCGGACAGGTTGAGCGGGGTGCTGGGGTATCCGTCCATGCGGGGTCTCCTTAGGCGAGGATGCCGGCGGCCTTGAGCTTGGTCAGCGTGGAGTTGACCTTCGCGATGATGGCCGCCGAGTCGGTGCCGGCGGCGAGCTGCGCTTCGGCCGCCTGCTGGAGCACGCCGCCGCGCGCGCCGGCGGTCGGCGCGGGCGGCGTGAACGTAGACGGCTTGCCGGTGATGGCCGACCATGCGATGGTGGCGACGCCTTCGGCGAACGGGGTGCCGTCGGGCTTTACCAGACGCACGGGAATGGACAGGCCGGTCTCGTCGGCCTCGTCGTGTTCCTGTACTACGAGCGTCTGGGTGAGGGGCGCGGCCATCACTTGCCCGCCCTGCCGGTGCTCGTCGGCTTCTTGAGCACGGCGATGCCCTTGGGGTCGAGGATCGCGTAGCTGTACATGGCCTCGGTGCGGTAGGCGATCTGGTTGACGCCCTTGAGGTCCTTGCCGGTGTTGTCGGGGTCGCCGTATTCGATGATCTCGCTCCAGATGTCGCGCACCATGCCCCACTTGATGAGGCGGAAGTCGCCGAGGAAGGCGAGGATGCCGGTCGCCGGGGTGACGAGCCGGCCGTTGACCGTGCCGGACGTGGCGGCCGGGATGCCGTCGAGGTTGCCGACCTGGAGGTTGATCGGGATCTCCGGGTAGAAGCGCTGGCCGGTGGAGGGAACGCGAATCTTGCGCAGCTCGTTCGCCATGGTCTTGGACAGGGCGATGCCGTTGATGTCGTACTCGTCGCTGACGACCTCGGCGAGGCTGTCGATGTCGGCGACGCGATCGTCGGTGGCCGGCACGCCGACCGCTGTTTTGGCGAGCGCGTTGAAGCCTTCGAGGGTCGTCTTCTTCTTGGGGTCGAAGGCGTGGTAGACGACGTAGTCGAGGACGCGGCCCATCGCGGCGGCCTGGTCTGCCTGGATCTTGCTGATGATCTCCAGTTTGGCGTCGTCGTCGGCCCACTGGAGCTCGTTGCTGAGGCGGGTGGTGGTCTGCACCTTGAAGCGCTTGCCGACGACCGGGGTGAGGGTTTCCTCGTAGCTGGACTTCTGCGCGCCTTCGGCGACGACCTCGGCTTCGGAATTGCCGGTGAAGACCATGTAGTCCTTGTCGAGGAAGAGCTGGGGTTCGCTCGGGGACAGTGCGGCGATGGTGCTGGTGTCCTTGGCGCGCTTGGTGATGACGGTGGCTACTTCCTTGGGGAGCAGCACCTTGCTGGTATCGAGTGCCATGATGATGGTTTCCTTTCAGATGAGGGGTGAGGAGGTGTTGGCCGGTTAGAGGCCGAGGTTGCGCAGGTAGTTGACCATGCTCTCGTTCGGGCCTTTGCCGGACGGCTGGCGGTCAGCGCCGTGCACGGCCGGGGCCTTGGGTTTGGGGTTGAGCAGCTCGTGGATGCGCTTGGCGTGCGATTGCATGGCTTCGAGGCTGTCGCCTTCGATCACGTCGGCGGGTACGCCGGTCTCGGCCGACACCTGCGCCTTCCAGTCGGCCTGCTGTTCCTTGGCCTTGTAGGCGGCTACCTGCGCTTCGAGTTCCTGCGTGCGCTTGGCGGCCTTCTCGGTTTCGCTCATTTGGGATTCCTTGAGCTTTTCCAGCTCGTCGGCGGCGGCCTTGTTGGCCTTCGCTTTCTTTTCCCAGTCGCGCGAGTGGCCGAGCGCTTCCTTGTATTTGGCTTCCCAGTCGATCGGATCGCCGGCGTTCTCCGTGCCGGCCGATGCCGGCGGTTGCCCGGTGCCGCCGGTGGACTCGCCGCCTTCCGGCGGGGCCGCGACGAATCGGATGTGATGGGGTGTGGGGGTGAGGAACATGGTTGTTCTCCTTGTGGTTGAGCCCTTTCCGGGCATTAAAAAAGCCGCCCGTGCGGGTGGCTGAAAATCTGTTAGACTGGAATTGTCTTGGCTTCTCTACCTCGAACCCGTTATTGGCTCTGGGAGTGAGAAGCCGTTTCCGTATCGCGTTCGACCCTGACGATGTTCCCGTCGTAGTCGATGAGCAGAACGTAGTCGAGACGTCTGCGTCGAAGCGATGACCGTATGTAGTCTTTGCAGGCTTCGGCGTCCAGTTCCGTTCTTTCCTTTTGCAGATGAATGACTGCGGCGTCTCCTTGGCGGGCTGCGGATCGGAGAAGCTGGTCTATGGTGTTTTTGCCGTGTCCTTCCGGCGCTTTGAAGTCCACTCGTTTACCGTTGATGATGGCGTCTGATGTCTTCACGCCTTGTTTGTCGCTTCTTTCGCGCACTGTCACGGCAAACCCGTTGTCTTTGAGGGCGTCGAGCGTTTTGCGTTCGTGCTTCTGAAGTTCGGACCACGCCCTTGCGCTTTCCACGGAGGGTTCCGGCGTGGTGCCGTCGTACAGCCATCGACGGTCGCGCTGGCTCATTTCCTCGGTGATGCGATGCGTCGTCCACAGGTTGTAGTCGTCTATCTCGTCTTCGTCTTTACCTGCGTCCTTCATACGGGCGACGTATTTTCCATATTCGTCGCGATTGAGCATGCCGGCGATCGTCTTGCGGCATTGCAGGTATCGGGCTTTCATGCCTTCCGGGTCGTAGCCTTTGACGTGGGCTTCTCCCCAACTGGATACGATGCGGCAGTCGTCGTTCTTGTGATATCGATTGTCCCGTCCGCCGGCCTTTTCCTCGCTCCAGTAGACGAAGCCTCGCGAGGCCATGAGGATGCAGAACGCGCAGGTCGGGCCGACCGGAACGCGGGCGTAGCGCGGTTGCGAGGGATCGTGCTCGCCGTTGAATTTGGCCGTGAGTCGTGCTGTGACGCCCACGATGTCGGCGGCGAGGTTCATCCATTCGTCTTGTCCGTATCCGTCGGTCTTCATGGCCCATAGGTCGTCCATCGTCAGCCCAGCGCGACTGTGGTGGTTGATGACGTCCACGAATTTGAGTCCGACGTGGTCGGTGCTGTTGTATCCTCCGACGATCTGCCAGAAGGCGCGATCCGCGCTCACTCGGGATGGCGTGTAGGCCGGCAGGTCGACGCCGGCGGCTTCTGCCCATGCGGAGCGCACCGCGTCATAGTAGTCGTTGGCGACTTGGTTGGCGCGATCCGCGTAGGTCTCGAACACTTCCGTGCGAAGGTAGTGCAGCGGGTCTTCAAAATTGTCCCACGCAACTCCGGCCGCGAGCTGCTTGGCCTCAAGGGACAGGTCGGCGAGCGCGTCCTGATAGTCGTCCCAGAGGTCGTCAAGATGGGTTTGGAATGCTTGGCGCTGCTGTGGAGTGAGGTTGTTCAGCGGCAGATTGGCCGGTTTGCTGCTCATTGGCTTCGGCCTCCTTGCCGTCGGTCTTGGCGATCGTCAGTTTGGCCCTGAGCTCGTCGATGGATTGCTGCGTGCGCTGCTGGCGTTCGTAGGCCCGGTGGGCCTTGATCTCGTCCCATGTCAGGCCGGCGCGGGTGAGTCCCACGTCGCTGTCGGCGAAGGCGGGGTTGGTGGATGCGACCTTCTGGTACCAGTCGGCGCGGGCGGCGTCGCTGGTTTCCTTGACCGGTGCCCAGATGGGTCGCAGTTCGCGCAATGCGTCGGGGTCTGCGCCCTGATAGGCCAGTGCGATGCTCATGGCTTCCTTCAACGCGCGGCCGAAGCGTTTGTTTTGCCGGTCGGCGGTGCGGGACAGTTTGCGTTCGGCTTCGGCCATGGCTTCGGCGCTGGCGGGGTTGTCCATGGTGATGCCGAGGTCGTTGACGGGGATGTCGGTTTCGGAGCTGACCATGAGGGCGATGGTGCGCAGCATGTCGGCGTGCGGGGTCATGGATGCCTGCTGGAGCTGCTGCATGGTGGGCTTGTCGCCGTTCTTGTTGGCGGGCATGCCGTTCATGACGCTCACGATGCTGCTCCATGTGTCGTCGGTGAACTTCTTCGACGCTCCGATGAACCACACGCGGGGGGGCTGCATAGAATTCGGCGGTGGCCTCCATGCGCACCATGGTTCGCAGGCCGAAGTCGGTCAGGTTCATGAGCGTGCGGGTGATGCGGCTGTTGCCCAGCGGATGGTAGGACTGGGCGTCGTTGACGAGGGGCACGACGCTTGGCCGGTCGAGGTGGGTTTCGATCGTCCGCGCCGTCCACTGGCCTTCGCTGTCGTCGATTTCGTAGACCTTGCCGGGCAGCCATGCGGTGAATGCGGTGATGCGCCCGGTTCTGTCGTCCTTGTCGGTGATGGTCAAGGCCGAGCCGAGACGGCGGCGTCGGCGGTCCCAGATGCCCGCGCTCCAGTCGGCCGAGCGGGGCAGCATGAGGATGCGGCCGGGTTCGTCGGGGTCTTCGCACACGGTGATGAAGCTGCATCCGTGGATGTAGGCGCTGGTGATCGCCTCGGAGACGTCGGTGTCCCATGCGTTGTCGTCCACGAGTTCGTCCACCTGCGCCTGCAGCGGGTCGGGCGCGTCGAAGCCCTCAAACACGTTGAGGTCGGCGAGCGCTCGGACTGCTTTGTTGGGCCATCCGATCATCGGTTTGGCGAGGGCGCGCATTTGTTTGGGGATGCTGTAGGCGACGCCGTTGTATCGGTATCGGGCTTGGTAGTATTCGGCTCTCAGCATGTTGCGTGCGTAGTGGTCGCGCCATGTTGTGAGGAGTTTTTGGATGGTGGGCATGTCGTCGTCTTCGACGCCTTTGATGCGGGTGATGTTGGCGGATTGGACGGCGAGGTAGGCGTCTTGGGTGGCGGGGTTGGTGATGGCGACGCCGTTGCGGTCGGTGGCGGGCATTAGAACCATGTCTCCGTTTCTTGGGTGGGGTCTCTTCTGGTGGTCATGGCCCCGTGGAGGGCGAGGGTGACGGCGTTGAGTGGGCTGATGTCGGTGTCGTCGTCGGGTCGGTTCCATCCGAAGAGGCCGTTTTTGCCGATGGGGCGTGTGGTGGCTTTGTTGGCGGCTTGCCAGAGTGGTTGTTGGCCGTCTTCGGGCAGGTGGGTGAGGGTGCCGTCTCTGAGCATGTCCTGGAGGCGTCCGCAGGCGCGGCCCATGTCGGTGGCGGCGGTGACGGTGACGGTGACGCCGGCCTGGGCGAGGTCGGGCAGGAGCGCGGTGGCGGGGCTTTGCCCGTCGATGACGAGCGCGGCGGTTTGTTCCCAGACCTTGTCGATGAGGTTGACGGCCCACATGGTGCCGTCGTGGTTGGTGTCCCTGTATTCGGCGAGTTCGATGTGGGCGGTGTTGTCGTCGTATCGCATGCATGCGCCGATGGTCAGGCGTGTGCGTTGGGGGTTCATGTCGATGCCGAAGCTCATGACGCCGCCGGGGCGGCGGCGCTCGATGGTGGCTTCCTCCCATTGGCGGCGGTCGATGGCTTGGCTGAGGGCGTGTTCGTCCCAGATGCCGAGGGCTTCGCGCCGGAAGTCGTCGCCGGTGAGGTTCTCCCACAGGTTGGCGATGGATTCGTCGCTGGTGTGGGACGGGTAGCTGGGGTTGGCTTTCCTCCATTGCTGGCGGTCGAGGGGGTCGGCGTCGCGGTCTGCGGTGAATTCGACGTAGAGGGTGCTGTGGGTGCGGCCGGCGCGCGTTTTGTCCCTGAGGCGGGTGAACGCTTCGCCGTTGTCCCTTGGCCCGGGCGGGGTGCCCATGTAGATGGTCTGGGGGTTCCAGGCGCGGTTCTGGGTCGGCAGCATCGACGCCATCGCCAAGTCGGACAGGTGCTGGGCCTCGTCGATGACGAGCAGGGCGATCTTCTTGACGCCTCGCAATGCGCCGCGTTCTCGCGCGCGGAAGAAGATGCGCGACCCGTTGCGGAAGCGTATCTCCTCCTTGCCGGCGGCCAGGGATATGCCGTGGTCGGGGTCAACGAGACCGCTCATTTCGGGGCGCAGGACGATCGCGCACAGGCTTTCGAACGTGTCCTTGATGACGCTGAAGTGCTGGGCCGTCCACACGATGCGCATGCCGGGGGTTCGGGCGGCGCGGTGGATCGCGACCCAGCCGATGTCGTAGGTCTTGCCGGTCTGGCGCGGGATCGACAGCACGGCGTTGCGGGCGCTCCAGAAGCCGTCGGCGCTTTTCGCGAGGATGATCCGGTTGATCTGCCGCTGCCAGACGTCGAACCGGTCGCCCGCCGCTGCGGCGAGCCTGTTGAGGCTCGGCTCTCCGCTGGTGTACAAATCGTCGGGGATGATCTGGCAGCTCGCCCCGTCAATCCTCGTGTTCATCCAATCGTATGTCCTCCGTGTCCAGTGCCTGCATGGCCGGATCGTGCCCGTTCGACGCCTTGTCGATCGCCTCGATCTCGGCGCTCATGTCCGCGAGCCGTTTCGTCAATGACGCGAGGTCGCGTGAGCTTATCGACCCTTCGTCGAGCTTTTCGGCGATCAGGTTGCGCATCGCCACCAGGAGGCGGCGGCGATCCCCGGAAGCGGCGGCGTTGCTGACCCTATGGGACTTCGACGCGCTCTTCGAGCGAGGGGTCTTCGACGTTCTGGACACCAAGACGGCCTCCGTTCAAGTGTGGAAAAAAGCCCGGGGGAAAAACGGCGCTTTGCCCGTGGTCGCCCCGGCGGGGCCGGGTGGGGTCTACTCCCCACCCCCGAACCAGTCCGAGCAGCGGATCGGCCCGGCCGAGACCGGCGCGATGCGCTGCGGGGCTTTGCCCTGGGCGATGAGCTGGGCGACGCGCTCGCGCGCCCATGCCAGACTGTGCGTGCCTTTGATGGCGTTGCACCATCGGTGCGCGGGCCCGCTGTTGTCGTGCGTGAGCGTGCCGCCGCGCGCCAGGGCGATGGTCTCGTCCACGACGAAGCTGTATGGATGCGGTGCCTTGAGCTCGTAGTCGATGGGCCGATGGCAGATGTAGCAGTCGGCCCGCATGTGCCGCCACCGCTCGCGCTCGCGCCGGCGGCGATAGCCATTGCTGTACCGCGGATTGCCCACGCACGCCTCCAATCGAACGCCTGTACGGATCGACAGACTGCGCTCGCCGGCGGGAAGAAGAGGAAAGAACCGCCGGCGAGGCGTCTGTCTGTGGTGGTTTCTCGGGTGCCGCATACGCCGGTTGCGCACGGTGCCGGCGGCGGATGGCGGATGGTGCGGGATTCGAACCCGCGAAGCATGAGGTCGGTTGTCATGCCTGCCCGCCTAGCAAGCGGGTGCCTTCGACCGCTCGGCCAACCATCCAAGGGGATCGGATACGAAAAAAGCCCATCCCCGATGGGACAGGCTTTTCCGATACTCCGATTACACGCGACAGCGTAACACGAAACCGTCTCACGTTCAAACGTCGCCGCCGTCGCGCTCGGCGCGATCCTGCGCGCAGGCCAACAGCTCCATGATGTTCCACTCCCAATAATGCCGGTCGATGCGCCGCGTGGACGGCATCTTGCCCCGGCTGCGCCAGTTCGCCAAGTCCTTGCCCGTCACGCTCACACCCGTGTTCTCCCGCACCCATCGGGCGGCGTCGGCCTGCGTGCGCGTGATGTGCATGAGCCCCGCGCTGCGCAGGTACTCCAACCGCACGCGCTTCAAGTCGAGCCATGCGCCGCATTCGGGGCACACCGTATACCGCGCGGAGCGGGCGGCGTAGATCGGCGTGCGTATCGGCTCGTCGTCGTCCCCCTTCGTGTTCAGGCAGTTGGGGCATACGCCGACAAGACGGCGCTCGCCGGCGTGCGTGGTGGCGGTTTCGACCTTTTCCGATAGGCGGATCAGGTCGGCGTATAGGTCGCCGGCCGTGTCGAGTCGTGCGAGGTCGGGCATGTGGTGCAGCAGCAGGCGGGTGATGTCGGCCCATTGCATGAGGGTGCGGGGCCGGTCGTATCGGTCGTGGCCGATCGGTTTGACGCCGAGCATGCCGCCGGTGAGTTGCAGGTGCGTTTCCACTGCGGAGTACAGGGCTTGGGCGGCTTCGTTGACCGGCGGGGCCGCGTATGCCCTGTTGCCGTGGCGTGGCGAGCGTTCGCGGGTGGTGGCTTGTTTGTAGGCGATCTGTTGGAGGGCTGGCATGCCGGCCTTCAGGAGCCATGCGAGGCGTTTCGCCCAGTCCTTGACGCATTCCTTGCACAGGTTCGCGTCGCCGGCCGCTTTGCCGCAGGCCGCGCATGTTCGTTGTTCCATCATCCCCGCCCTTTCGCTGGTGCTATACTCGCTTGTTGGACAATGCGAGCCTCTGCCGAAAGGTGGGGGCTTTTACTTTCCCGAAGCCGTTCCCGACGTGGTGGATTGGCCGGGAACGGCTTGTTTTCAACGGTTTGCTGACTTTCCTTAACTTTCTCTTCTATTGTCGCCGATGCCGGCGGGTTTTTCCGGCGCGGGTGCCGGGTGGGCTTGCAGGATGATGGCCTTCACCTCATCGATGGGGATGCGCAGGGATCGCGCGGTCTCTTCCGGCGGCACGCCCTTGCCGTGCCATTCCACGATGATCTTCCTGACGCCTTCGGTGACTCTCACGCCCGTGCCTCCTGCCGGTCGAGCTGTTCGCATGCGGAGTGCTTGGCGCACATTTGGGCGACGCGGCGCATGCACTTGCGGATCGCGCCGCCGTAGGAGAGGGCGACGACGGTGAACCGGCCGAAGCATTCCGGGTGCGTCACGTCACGGCCGGGCGTGGCGGTGCCTCGCATGATGGTGACGGGGCCTAGCTGCCAGGCGGTGACGTTGGCGTCGATGTTGTTCATTGTTGGTCCTTTCTTGGGTCGTCATTTGACCCCGTATCGGCGGCCGCCCCAGATGCCCTGCAACTGGTAGCCGTCGATCCGGTTGTGCTCGTCGGTGGCCGGCGGCACTCGCCGATGACCGGGCATGACCGGCATATGGCGAGCGCGGCCGCCTGTTCGTATGGTTTGCCGCTGAACCAGAGTTCGGGGTCGTGGTCGCGGCATGCGGCCTGATGTCGCCAGTCCATGGGTTATCGGCCGTCCTTTCGGTAGGGGTTGGCGCGTTCCACGATGGCGAGTTCGTCGAAGTGGTTCATGGCGTCGAATACGGCCTGTTTGCCTTGTTCGTAGGCTTCGGCGAGTTCGTCGGACTGTTCGGCGTCCATGATCGAACCGGCCTGCGGCCTTGTGAAGCCCGCCGTCCTGAGCCTGCGTTCGATCTCGTAGAGGCCGATTGGTTCGCTGTCGCAGGTGAAGACGATGCTCAGGCGTTTCATGACAAGTCCTTTTGCAGCGCGCGACGGCCGGCCTCGGTGATGGCATAGCGTCCGTATCCGACGTCTTGCGTGTATCCGCGTTCCTCCAGGGATTGGAAGGTGCGTTTGTGGTTGCCGTCGGCGGGCTGCATGTCGCCGTGGTTGACGAGCTGGAGCAGCACACTCTTCTGCGCGTAAGTGAGTCGTGGTCTCATTTGACGCCTCCGCTCAGCGGGTCGATGAGCTCGCAGCTCATGGCGTCGATGCGCTCGCCGGTCTTGACGGTCATGCACAGGCGTTTGACGTCGCCGGTCTGCCGCACCTCCTGCGTGACGGTCTGCACATCCCGTTCGCCGAGCTGCGCCTGTTCACCGAGCTGCGCCTGTTCACCGAGCTGCGCCTGTTCACCGAGCCCGTAACCGACGGCGAGCGCCGCGAAGGCGATCACCGCAGCGGGCGCGATCTTGATGGCGTATGGTCTGCCGTTCCTCATTGTTCCTTCTCCGTTCCGTTGATAAAACCCCATGCGCTCACCGCGACCTGCTTCCACCATTCGAGCTCACGGTCGGCGATGCGCTTGCCGCTCTCATACACGATCGGGCGCTCGCCGTTATGCTCCCAGAGGACGAGGGCGAGTCGTTCGATCTCGTCGGGAGTGAGGGGCGTGGCGCTTATGGCTTGCTCGATGCCGATGGCGAGCGCGAGCGCGTCGTCATGGCCTTGGGCGTATCCGATCACGTAGGCTTCGGCCGGACTGTCGTTGCCGAGTCCGGCGTCGGCGAGCGCGTTCAACGCCTGTTGCGTCAGGTCGATGCTCATGCGTCTTCCTTGGTTTGGTTGGTGATTTGGCTGAATTGTTCGAGGTGGGTTATCCAGCGCAGCAGGGCGAGGGTGGCGGTGTACCGGTACATGTCGTCCTGCGTGAGGCTGCGGTGCGCCGAGTAGATCGTGTTGCCGGTCTTGTCGGTTTCGATGTCGCCGAGTTTGATGGTGGTGCCGTCCGTCCGATCGCACATGATCCGAATGCGCGTCATATGCCCGCCTTTCTGTGTTTGCGTTCCGCCTTCCATTTCACGTGGTAGAACAGGAACGCTTTGAGCGTGCTCATAGGCTCCCAGAAGTCGCCGTCCGGTAGGTCGAGTTGCCACCATTGACCGCAGACCGGGCAACGCCATACCGGATCGGAACCCGTGGGCTTGCAATACTGACTACTCACTCCCCCGCCTCCAGTTCGCTGATGTCGGTCGGAATGCCGTATTGGTCGCAGTGGATGCGTGTGCTCATTGCTTGTCTCTTTCCCGTTTGATGAGTTCGTCGATGAGGACGAGGGCGAGGTCGGGGTAGCCTTGCTTGAGTTTTGCCCATGTTCTGGCTTCGACGCCGACGGTGTGGGCGACGAGTGCCGTGAGTATGTCGTACTGTTGGCGCGTCCACGCGATCTTTTCGCCGTAGTCGATGACTCGGCATAGGTACCATCGGGCTTTTTCGAGGTCTTCCAAGGGCCGGCCCTTGCTGTGGTAGCGCCACAGGTACTTGCAGCAGTTCCCAAGGCAGAAGGTGGTGTCGGCGGTCAGGTCGATGCATTCCATGCCGGGGTGTGAGTCGGTGTAATGCTTCGGGCTGTTGACGGGGTCGTTGATCCAGCTCATTGCCTGTCTCCTTGGGTGCCGGTTCGGATGATGTCGAGGTAGGCGGTGTAGTCGTTGATGTCCCGACGGATGCAGTCCTGGACTCGGTGGGTGCCTGCGTGGTTTTGGTAGGGGTTGCCGCCGATGGCTTGGTCGGCGAGGCGGAAGCTGGTGAGGTCGAGTTTTCGGTGGTGGAGTCCTTGGGTGATGGGGTGTTCGAGGTGGCGGCTGAGGTGCACGTCGAGCTGGCGCAGGTCGAAGTCCACGTTGGTTCCTGCGGGGTGGAGTGTGTATTGGCTGAGTTGGTCGTTGAGGAATTCGTGGATGTTGAGCGCGGTGTGCTTGTAGTCGTAGCCGGTCTTGGGTGCTTCGGCGCAGGCGAGCATGAGCCCGTTGGCGAGGTGCATTTCGTAGGCTTTGAGCATTTCGGGGTGCATGGTCCAGTTGCGCACGTTGTCGGGGTGGACGATCAGGTGCAGGCTGTCGCCTCGGGTTTCGGCTTTCAGGTCGGTGACCTGCATGCCGACTTCCAGGAGTTCGCACTGCTGGGGGTCGATGCCGGTGGTTTCGGTGTCGATCCATAGGAGCATGTGGGGTTTGGCTGACGGTGATGTCGTGTTGGGTGTTCATTCGTCGCCTTTCTTGATGTCGATGTGGGCGGGGAGGTTTTCGGGTGGCGGGCAGGGATGGCGTGTGCCGTCCGCGTGGAGTTGCTGCCAGCCGCCGGTGCGGTAGTAGACGGGTTGGCCGATGGGGTCGTCGCTCATGCTGACGAGGTAGCCGAGCTGGTAGGCGCGGTTGGGGTGGGCGTGCACCCAGCCGTGGCATCCGGTGGTGCCGCTGCCGCAGAGGGTGAGGAGGTTTTCGGGCTCGTGCAGGCGTTCGTAGCCGCTGCCGTGGCTGCGCATTCTGCGGTGGTGGATGCTGTACCCGCTCCACTCGGTGTCGATGCTGCGGCCGCAGATGGCGCATTTGCAGCCGTCCCTTGCGAGGACTTGCCGGCGGGTTTCGGTGGTGGGTTTTCGTTTCATGGTTTTCCTTTCCGGTTGAGTTCCGTGACGACTCGTTCGGCGGCTTCGGTGGGGTCGATGCCGGTTTTGACGGCGGCCCAGAAGCTGCCGACGATCGAGCCTTCGAAGCTGCCTTCTGGCACTTGGCTGAGGATGTGCTCTTGCAGCCACTGCTCGTCGCAGATGCCCCACGTGTACCGGGGTTTGGCCGGTTTGGGCAGATGGTCGAGATATGCGCCGTTGGAGAGCCATCGGCTCATGTTGGGCGCGTACTGGGGTCGGTCGATGGTTTTGGCGTAGGCGATGACGGCTCCGATGAGCTGCGCTTCCGTCACGGCGGACGTGCCGTCGTGCCCGGCCACGGCTGCGGCCCACGCTTTCTCGGCTTCCCGTCGCGAGCCGGTGTGGCGTGGGTAGGCGTTCCACGCCGTGGCGAACGGGTCGGCCAACGCCCTGGCCTCGGCCTCGGCGACCGACGCGGTTTGCTTCGATCCCGGCCCGGAGGGGTCAGGGGAGGAAGAAGGCATGGTTTTGGTTTGGTTAGGTACGGTAGTGCTTCCTGTTTGCTTTGTTGAAGTTGAAGCAGTCTGCTTCGCGTCTGCTTCGTTTTGCTTCCTGTTTGCTTCGGCTTTCGCCCTGCGGGACTCGCCCGACGCCTTGCCTCCGGCGTGGCCGGCGACGACCTTCTTCTCGTGCAGTTCGGCGGCTTCTTCGGGCGTAAGCGGTTTCTTCTGGTTCTTGAAGCTGCCGAACACGGCGAGGCCGCGACGGGTCACGACCCTGTACACGCCTTCGCCGGCCTCCTCGAAGAGCCCGTTTTCAACGAGTTCGCGCACGAGTCTGACGGTGCCGCCCACGCTTCTGACGCGCTTGAGGTCGAAGGTGCCGTCGAACGAGTCCGGCCGCGTGTATATCTGGTGGTCGCACCACGTCACCATCGTCGCGTACAGTCCGCGCGCGGCCATGCTGCTGTCCTGCACCGCAGGATCGAAACCGAAGGTGCTGTCGAAGTTCACAGACATGGCGCGCCGCCTTCACGACATGCGATAATCGACTTATGAGCAACGACAAGAAGACCCAGCGCTGCATGTGTGTGACGATTGATTTCGAGCAGCTTACGTTCGGTGAGCTGCGCAAGTTCGTCGAACTGACGGCAGATCGTGAGGACGATGAATTTGTGTGCGTCAACGACAATGACGGAGTGCCGGACGGCTTTATGGCGTATGTGGACGCAGAAACCATAGACGTCGTGCCAACCGATGAGACGTCGGAGCGCTGATATCGACCACATCTTTTCCTGAGCCACCCCGTTGCGGGTGGCTTTTTTGTTTGCCTGCTGCATATAAGCCTCTCTCAATGTGTGGTTATTTGATCTCGCCGGTGTTCGGATCGACAGCCTCTCCTCTGTCGGTCTCGTCCGCATCGTCGTCGGGATCGGGATAGTCGGGCGCGCTTTCCTCGAACGTGGCGAGGCTGTCGTGGAGGTTGTCGTACAGGACCGCGCGGCGTGCGTCCTTCGGATAGGTGAGCAGCCGGTTGATGACCTCGGCGCAGTCGATGATGTGCTGCGCGAGCGCGTCCGTGTCGTACACGGCCTCGGTGTACGGGTCGATCTGGTGGAACTTGTCGAGGTAGGCGTCTTTGGTTTCGAGCTGCATCTTGTGGTTGACCGCGCGGCGGAAGTCCACGGCCGCCTGCTTGATCTTCGCGCACGAGCTGTTGAAGTCCAGCAGGCTCAGCGGGCTCATTTCGTCGGGTATGAGCGCGTCCTGGACAAGGTTCGAGTCTTTTTTCTTTGCCATGAGGGTGTCCTTTCTAGAATTCCGGGTCGCCGGTGTCGGCGGCGAACATGTCCGGCGTGTGGCCGCTGCCGCCGTTGGCCCACGGGTCGGACGCCGGCGGCGGTGTCGTCTGCTGCGGGGGCTGCGGGGGCTGGCCGTTCGGGTTGCCGTAGGTGCCGCCGCCCTGATAGCCGTTGCGGCCGCCCTGTTTCGTGACCTGCGCGGTCGCGTACCGCAGGCTGGGGCCGATCTCGTCCACGGTCATTTCGACCACGGTGCGGTTGGTGCCGTCCTGCGCCTGATACGAGCGTTGGGAGAGGCGGCCCTGGGCGATCACGCGCATGCCCTTCGAGCATGATTGGCTGATGTGCCGGGCGAGGTCGTTCCACGCCGAGCAGCGCAGGAACAACGCCGCGCCGTCCTCGTACTGCTGCGTCTGCCGGTTGTAGGTGCGGGGCGTGCTGGCGATCGTGAACGACGCGACCGGATTGCCGTTGGACAGGGTGCGCAGCTCGGGGTCGGCGGTGAGGTTGCCGACGATCGTGAGAATGGTTTCGCCGGCCACTAGTCCTCGTCCTCCATGTCCTCGATCCAGTCGCCGACGAACGTGGCGAGGACGTGCGCGTCCTCGGCCGCGCCGCTCGCGATGCCCCATGCCACGTCTTCGCGGCGGTCGTGGCAGTGCAGGGCGAGGTCGGAGAGCGCCGCATAGGCCATGTCGGCCACGTCGCGCATGTGCTCCAGCTCGGCCAGGGTCTCGTCGTCTTCCTCGTCTTCCTCGGCGATGACGCGGCCTATCGGCTGAGCGTTCTTGAACGCCTCTTCGAGGAACTTGGGCAGCCCGCCAGTATCGGGGGCGACATACACGCTCGCCTTGACCGGCTCGCACAGGCGCACGCCGGCGTCCTTGAGCGCGCATTCGAGCGCAACCCTCACGACGGCGGTGTCGGCGCGGCCATCGTCGTAGTTGGACAGACGGGCGGCGAGTCTCTTCGCCAAGCGTTCCTCAAGCGAGATATCGGTCTTTTCTTCGGTCATTTCTTGGTTCCTTTCATCTGGTAGTCGGCCTTGATCTTCCACATGCAGCGCGCGGACACCTGCCGGCGGTCGCGGTCAACGACCACGTCGCCGAAGCGGGGGAAGATCAGCGTGCGATCCCATTGCGGGTCGCTGTTGAGTCTGCGGGTTGCGGTCGCGCTGGACTCGGTGGTGCGGCCTCAGGAGTCGAAGCCTGCCGTGTCCATCGCTCCCCGCTCGCACGGGCATTCCGCGTGTCCTGTCAGTGGCGTGCGAGGGGGCGACGTTGACGCGATCGCAGTGGACGGTGGCCGAATCGAACGGCTTCCCGGTCTTTGCCCGCGCCCGCCTGACGCGAATCTCGACCGGGGGCGAACCTGCCCGCCCGTACCGCACGCCGCCGGAAAATGTGGAGAGGTGGCGACGTGCGGGGTTTGAGAGAGGTGGTTTTGTACGACTTTTCCTTGTCGCCGCCCGCCGGTGGAAGGTAATTGCAATGCCGGCGGGCAAGTCTCTAGATGGTCAGCACGAGCACGCAGAGAATGACGAGCCTGAGCAACTGGTACACAAGCGCTCCCGGCTTGGCCTTCGTTTCGCGCAGCGTGCCGATGAGTATGAAGTGTTCGAGCAGCGCGTATCCGAGGATCACCCACTGCTGCCAGACGAGTGCATCGAAGTTCATTCGCCGGCCTCCTCGAACAGTGCGACGAACACCACGGGGCATTCCACGAACGCCCAGAACGCGGCGAGGCCATTGCCGATCGGATGCATGCAGGCATCGTGAGTGAACAGCCATCCCACGCAGACGACGAACGATATGACGGTCAACAGGCCGATGGTGTACGGATAACGCTTGAACATGACCGCCACCCCTACTTGGTCTGGACGAGCGTGTCCGCGCCGTCGGGGACGACGACGAGCTGATCCGCGTTGGACAATGCGTCGATATAGTGCTGCTTGAGCACGTTGTCGGTCAGGCTCTCGTTGAGCACGGCGTTGGCGTCGGCCTCGCCCTGCGCCTTGATCTTCTTGGTCTCGGCCTCAGTCTTGGCGACCTGCTGCTCGTTGAGCGCCTTCTGCTTGTCGATCTCGGCGGCCTGCGCCTCCGTGTACTTCTTGGTGATGGCCTCGCCGTAGCGCACGTCCTGCACGCTGACCTGCTCGACGGTCAGGCCGATCTTCCTCCACTTCGCCGCCAGCGCATCCTGCACCGCCTTCGTGTACTCGCCGCGATTGGTGAGCATCGTCAAAGTGTCGAACCGGCCGGACTGTTCACGGGCCACTGAACGCAGGTCGTTGCTGATGTAGTTCTGCGTGAACGTCTGCTGTTTGCCGTACTCCGAGTACAGGTATTCGGCCGCGCTCGGATCAAGGCTGTAGTTGACTTGGACGTCGATGTCCGCAGAAGCGCCGCTCTTGTCGTTGACGGCGACCTGCTTGCCGACCGCGCTGCCGCCGTCGTACTTGTAATCGGTGTCCTTGTAGAAGTTGATGAGGTTGTTACGGGTGTCGTATTTGATGACGCTCTGCCACGGCGTCTTCCAATGGAAGCCCGCGTCTTCGGAATGACCGGCCAGACTGCCGCCCATGTTGCGGATGACCGCGACCTCGCCCACGTCCACGGAATACAGACATGCGGGAATGAGCAGCAGCAATCCGACGAGGCCCGGAATGAGGCCGATGCCGGCCCCCTTGACGTCGCGGGACATCGCGACGCAGGTGACGGCGGAGCTGAAGAGCAGCAGGATGATGGAGATGACGAACCAGATCATGAGGGTTCCTTTCAGAAGATAAGGCCCTTTCCCCGTGCCGGTAGGCTTGAAGCTGCAACACAAACAATCCGCTGCATGCGGGGAAAGGAAGTATTCAAATGGGTGGAGCTGCAAGCTGGGCGAGCTCAGCGGAAACGAAGTTCAAGCAGGCTCAGGCAAGCACTAGAAATGCCTATGAGTCACGGATGACCGAAGGCCTAGCGGACATCGCCCAAGCGTTGTTCCAAATCGACTTACGGCTTGACCGGCTCGAAAAGAAACTGGACGGTCGGGGTTGAGCCTTGCCAGTTTGCGCTCGCTGATGACGTCGTGGCGTATGTAAAGGCTTTCCATGTTGAGCTGTGCGCCACGACGCTCATAGGCGTTACTCATTTCACTACCTCCGGCACATATCCGTTGTGGTCGCGCCAACGGCCGTCGGCCATGTCGTGCAGCCATGACGCCAGACGTCCGGCTTCCGTGACGGTCAGGGCGATATGCCCCTCTCCCCTGCATTCCATGAACCGGATCATGGTCGAGTCCACGGTGGCGCTCACACCGATGCGCGGCAAGGCGTCGTCGGCCTTCTCGCCGACCCAGTTGCGCCGAGTGTCGATCGCATTCGCCAAGACCGCCGCCTCGTCGCGGGACAGCAGGGCGATCGCGCCGCCAGTCCCCGTTCCCGCGGGGTCGCGCAGCCACAGACGGATGCGCACGCCACCCTCGTCGGATAGTCTCGGCTCGCACAGCAGCGGCCGGCCCTCGCTCTCCAGGTTTATGAAAAAGGTCGAGTTCCTGGCCGCCCAGTACAGGTCTTTCACCTTCATGACGCCACCCCCTCGGCTTGGGGAGTGTCCACCGGCCACGGGTCAAGGGTGCGACCCATGAGGTAGTCAACACTGGTGTTGAAGAAGTCGGCGAGCGCCTTGTAATCCTTTGCAGAGAAGGATCGGAGGCCGTTCATTTTGTTGGAGAAAACTTGTTCGCTCATACCGATGGCGAGCGCCACGTCTTTCTGAAGGCAATGACGCATCTCGATCAGTCCTGAGATGCGGGACGCTGGGTTATCACCTTCAAGCGTCACTAATCGTTTTTGATTGGCGTTCATGGTTGCTAACCATATCACGCACTAATCGATTTCGAGCACTCTCGGCGTGTCTTGATTTTGATTCGACATGCTGAGATTCTTGCGCTACTAATCACTTTTGCGTATCATTAAGGGCATGACGGTAACTATGACAGCCCCAAAGGTTGCAGCTAGCCCGCAGGACATAGCGATTTTGAACCTGAATATGCTGATGCAGCTTGAAGGGCGCTACAGAAAAGACCTCGCCGAATACATCGGCAGACGCCCACAGAATCTCTCCCGCATGATGTCAGGAGAGAGCAACTGGGCACTGAATGACATGTGGAAGGCGGCTGAGTTCGTGGGCGTCTCCCTTGACGTCCTGACTGATCCGACTCTCACGCCGGCCAAGGCGCTCAGCATCATCGGCGAGCGCCGTAACGATAACGATGGGAATGGAGGTTTGCCTATCGTCAACGTTGACGACTTCCGCCTACGTGGCGGGGCATGGAAGGCCCCGGCTATGGTTCTGGCCGCCTGACCGGCCAATTCGGGATCATAACCCAGAGGTCCATGGTTCAAATCCATGCCCCGCTACGAACGTGGTTATA
>OGCQ01001070.1_pt1 | contig 37210 bp, 31 predicted proteins | sample 1570161 | NCBI WGS metagenome assembly OGCQ01 (sample SAMEA4384402, study PRJEB24528) | human gut metagenome | reverse complement strand
GACGGTATTTATCCTGAATCAGCCCTATGCGCGGGATTCCTATGTGGGGATAGACCCGGAGCTGAAACACCGCACGTTTGACGACTACTACATACTGGAACAGACTGGCAATAAAACCTACCGCGTCACAATGGTGATAGACGCCGAATTTCTCGCCAGCGAAGATACGGTGTACCCTGTTCTCATTGACCCGACGGCGAATATAATAAGCTATACCATATCGGATACAACAGGACTTTCAACGGGCGGAACGACATACGGCCCTACCTCTCAGTTTGTTGCGGCAGGCTATTTGTCCTCCATATATTATGCGACTTATTCCAAGACCAGCTTCGCTTCGGCAAGTAAATATATACTGCCGTCCAATGTAACCAGCGTCAAGCATAAAGCCTATGTAACTTCATTGACGAATGCTATTACAGTAACAGTAGATGATTCTGATGGTATCCTGAATGCAGGCAGCAATCTCAGTTACTCCAGCATTATGAATGAGGCCGGATCACTCGTAAGCAGCCTGAATATCAGCAAGCAGGGCTGGGTCGAGTTTAATATCACTTCACTTGCCAAAAAATGGCTAAAAAGCGCGACAGGTGAAAGCGGGGGCAAATCCGAAACCTACGGCTACATTTTTTCTTCTTCCGGGCCGGGTATGGCTATTATGGGTTCGGCCAATCATGCTACATACAGAGCATATATTTCTATCAACTTTAATGAGGATACGACTCTTTCCAGCGGACTGTATTATATCAAAAACAAGAGCACGGGCAAGTACCTCACGCAGGATTCGGGCAAAACCAGCGTCAGCGCACAGGCCAAGACAAACAGCAATCTTCAGCTTTGGGAAGTCACCAAGGTTGGAGGGGTATACCAGATTAAAAACAAAAGTACAAGCCAATATCTTGGTTCACCAAGCGGGCAGCCGTTTTCAAAGAATGCAAGCCCTGTTATACGGACTGTTGCGCAGAAGTGGCGCATTGTTAAGAATCCGGGAAGCGGTACTTACAGGATATTTGCGCAAAATTCTCAGTACAGTTTGGAAAATAACAGCTCTTTGCAGAGCGGTACGCTTGTCAGAGCGACAGAATTCACCACTTCGGATACAAGAAAATGGGAGTTTGTTTCCGCTATAGACCAAGTGGCTGTCAAACTGACTAATGGGACGTATATATATAAGAAAAAAACAACTAATTCCAATTATAAAAATGAATCGGGCATTGGCTTGGAAAAGAATGATTACCGGCAAATAGTAATAGATACGCTTGACGGCAATAGCAATGTTCAAGCGCCGTTTGAATATGCAGTCACATCTGGTGCAAGTTATATAAACGTAACGTCGGTTGGGCGTACTCTTACTATAACAGGTAAAGCGCTCGGAGAATCTAAAATCACAATAACCTCCGGTACGCAAAGCGTAGTGGTGGAAGTGGTTGTCGCTAATGTGGCTTTGGATGTGCCGCATATCCGGCAGGAGAAAAGCGAATGGTGCTGGGCAGCCTGCGCACAAATGGTAGTAAAATATTATAATTCATCAGTTACTGCCAATCAAACAACTATGGCGGGTGTAGGCCAAGGTAATGGAAATCCTACAAATGATCCTGCAGGATTTATAGCAATTGAGAGAATAATAGAGAACTATACAGATGCCACAGCTTATATAAAGGATGAAACAGCATTTAACGAAAATGATTTAATTGCAAAATTGAATTCTGGTAGTCCCGTTATATATCTTTCGTCAAGATATAAGCCAAAAGGTTCGACTATTGATGATGGGGGACATATTCGTGTAATATATGGATATTATGAAACTTCTCATGGCAATGTTTATTTAGTGCATGAACCGTATGGTCCAGCAGAATATAGCGATTTTCATTTGGATATATGGAAAAGGAGTTGGATAAATATATGTGATGAGGATGAAATAGATCCAAACTTAAACGTAGATAGACGTCCAGCGGTTAATTATAGAAACAGAGATTACTTTGCAGATTGGTTTATATATTGTTCTTAGGAGGGCATAATAATGCGAAAAATATATTATGGGATAATAATATTATTATCCATATTTATGACCTTTTCTCCTACGGTTTCAGCAGAGACAACTGACGATTGGAAACAGTATTTCTTTCTGCCAGAGGACGGCAGAGACCTGCGCCTGCTTTGGGAGGATTATTTGCAGTATGAAGATTGGGATTCTGAATATGGCTTGGCTGGGACATTGGCGCAATATGGCAGCCCACAGATGAATTTTTCACAGGCATTTGTATTGTGGGAATTTGATGATCTCGGCTGGGAATGGTCTAAAAGATATCTGAATTTTACCGAGTATTATGCGGATAATAGGAACTTTGACGGATTTCCGGCCTATATGGAAGAAAGATATGTTGTATTGCCCGCATATTCTGAGGAGGAATTAAAAGTTGGAATCAAGTTCTGGAATATATATCCTGAATTAGACAAACGGCCGGTACCAAGTGAGCCTGTAGGCGGCTTTCTTGCGCTTTACGAGCTTTGGGGCGAGTATGATGCTTCTTTGGTTAAAGAATTTTTTGCAGGAGCAGAAGAGGCATATAATGCCGTGAAAGCGAAAGGAACAGAAATAAAGAAAATAGCAGTGGGAAGCGGGTGGGGCGAAATTCCGGGGGGCATAGATCTGGATTTTGTCCTGATGGTTACGGTAGAAGGTGCCTGCGGAGGGTATGTGTATGATTATATTAATGACCGGCTGTATACATTTGAAGAATTTTCCGAAAGATTAGCAAACGATAATTGGCCGACTGCCGAACATACTCTTATGCCGGAGCCTACGCCCCTTCCAACCCTTACGCCTATGATTCTGCACACTCCCACGCCCCGACCGACTGGTGCAGCTTCGACTGCCACTCCCAGCGCCGGAGAAACCGCCGCGCCTGCCCTTACGGCTGCCGCATCCCTTTTCCCCTCATCCTCTAGTGCGCCTGAGCAGAACACAGGCGGAACGGTGCTGATCGTGATGGGAGCCATTTTCGCTTGTGTGGTGCTGGGTGCAGCCGTGTTTTTTGCCGTCAAAAATTGGAGAATTAAACCATAATGAGGCATGGTATAATGAAGCTATGCGAATATTTAAACTGTTTCTGCTGCGCAGGTGCTGGATGTGCCGCATATCCGGCAAGAACAGAATCTGTGGTGTTGGGCTGCGTGCGCTCAAATGATTGTGAAATTTTATAATCCGAATAATTCAGAGACTCAGTCTGCAATGGTTAAATATGCTCATAATAATACATTAAATAAAGTAGGCAGTACGGATGATATTATAAAGATTATTACTAAATATGGCGAAAAAACGCTGACAAAAGTAACAAGAAGCAATTTTGGCGGAGAAACTTCTTTGCGGCAAAAATTAGACAGCGGCAAGCCGGTAATACATCTAACGAACAGAGTTAATTCTGAAGGTGAAACAAAAGGACATTTTCGGGTTATTTATGGCTATTACAAACAATCTGATAATAAATATGTATATTTAATTTATGACCCGTGGGATACAGCGAAATATGAAAACAATGTTCATTTTGATTATTGGCGGCGTTCTTGGCAGAACATTTTAGATGAAGAAGCTATAGGAATAAGTGGTATTGATAAACTCCCCAAGTCAGGTTTTACGAATTACAGCGGCGATTGGTTTATTTATTAGGAGGTGAAGCAATATGAAAAAAATCATGAGAGCATTCTTAGCTGCACTATGTGTTTTAATGCTTTTTAATTTTTCTTCAGCCGCTGAAGAAAAAACATGGCAGGACGTCTTTTTCCTGAAAGAAGATGGAAGGGATATGAACAGACTGCGACGTGCTATGGCCCCAGAGGATTCCTTTGTTCAAAAGGATATGAAAAGGGTGCTGGAAGAAAAAAGCAAACTGGAAGGTAAGGATGCTGCTGTCGATTATTCTAAAGTATTTATAAGTTATGACATCTCCATGAAAGCATTATTAGAGTATTATGAAAACGGTGAAACTGATTTGGGATATGACGGTTTGCCGGATTCCGACTGGCTTTTTCGCAACATATGTGTGCCTATATTTCAGGATGGAAAAGTTACAGGACAATTTAGGTTTAGAGATTATCAGCCCGACAACGAATTGGGTACAGTACCTCATACCACAGTATCTCCCAATGATATTGGGGGGTTCTTATGGTTAGAATATGATTCGGATTATTGCGATACTTCATATTCCGATGCATTTAGAAATGCTGAGATGGGGTATGATGTTGTATCAGCTATGGGAGCAGATATACAAGCTATATTATGCTTAGAGATGCATGGTCACCGTGTAGCCTTGAGAACTGACAAAGAAATTTTTGTTTATCCGGCATACAATATAAACGAGCCGGAAAAAGGCAACCAGGCGATGCCGCTCGAGAAATTTATTAGAGCATATATGACGGGTCAGATACTGGGGAGGACAAAAGACGAGCCTGTTTTTGTAACACCCGAACCAACGCTCACCCCCACGCCTACGCCTACTCCCCGAGCCAGCCGGACGGCAGCGGTTACACCCAGTCCAACTGTTGTAACTCCGACTGCCACTTCCAGCGCCGGAGAAACCGCCGCGCCCGCCCTTACGGCTGCCGTCTCCCTTTTGCCCTCGCCTCCAAGCGCGCCTGGGCAGAGCGCGGGGGAAAAGGTTCTGATTGCGCTGGGAATTGTTCTCGCTTGTGCAGCGCTGGGCTTAGCCGTGTTTGCCGCTATTAAAAATCGGAAAAGTAAACCATAAGGAGGTACGACACAATGCATATATGCAAATATTTAACCTGTTTCTGCTGCGCGGGGCTTATGCTTCTGACCGGCTGTACTGCTGACAATGGGCAGGCGGAAGCGTCCAATACTGCGGAAAATACTGCCAATACGAATATTGCAGCAGTTCAGACTGCTTCATCCAACACATTGAAAAACACATCAACGCCTGTTAAGGCCACCGCTGCTTATACAAGCCGAGAGACGTATACCTTTAATCCTGCAACACCGACGCCTACGCCTCCTCTTCCGGTTATAGCGGGAGCGGAATTTGTGCGGCCCGGCGATGAGGAAATAGCCGAATTGAAAGAAGCGTATGAAGCAGAGTTTCAAGAACTGGATTATGATGAACGTATGTACTTAAATAACGCAGAGGCCGTTGTATCCTATGAAAACGCTTGTGTTGGTTATGATTTTCGCAACTATGTGCTGAGAGATTATGACTGGGAGAAAGGCATGCCGTCTGTTGAAGATGTATTGAATAATGGTGAAGTGGTTCATACAAATTATATGGTGCCTTCAAGGTATTATAACTTGATTGGGCGTATGTATCATACTGTTTTATGGCTAGGTGAAAAAAGTTCTTTCATTGGCCGTTTTGCCAAAGATGATTATTTGAATTATTGGGAGGAGACAGCTTATGATGCTGTATTATCGCTGCATATGAAAGCGCACTATGCTTATGAAGCGGTACAGGAAGCGCAGCTTGGCAATATTAAAAACATGATTTTATTTAATGAAGACTGTAATTATAATTACTGTATTGTTGAGACAGATAAAGGATCATATATCTATGCTTTTCCATATGAAAGCGGTGAAGGCATAAGAATTTATGATAAGGCACAAAGGGGAACATTGTATACCGACGCAGAGGAATTTCGCCAGCTTTATACGGAACGAATGAATAACCCCCATTTCGTTGAAGGAGGGTTAGTATAGCTTTTCAGTTCAAGCTCGCATAGTCAATTCAATGCAAAAAAAGGAAAGGAAATCGCCTTTCCTATGGGGCTGCGCAGCGTTGGGCGGGCGGTTTTATATAGAAATGAAGCGTGGACAGCGCCGGAGGTAACGGCGGCTGGCAGATAAGCGGGGGAGACGGCGGCCGGTTTTAGGTTTGCCGTGCATATTATCTTATTTGGAGGAACGGCTGAATGTGGATTGTGTGCGCGTTTGGTTCTGCGTTTTTCGCGGGTATAACCGCGATATTGGCTAAATGCGGAATTAGAAGGACGGATTCGACGGCGGCTACCGCCGTGCGCACCATTGTGGTGCTGATTTTTGCCTGGATTATGGCCTTTGCGGCGGGTTCATGGACGCAGCTTGCGGCTATTGACGGGAAAACCTGGCTTTTCCTTATCCTGTCCGGGCTGGCTACAGGCGCGAGCTGGCTCTGCTATTTTAAGGCGCTGCAGCTGGGCGATATTAATAAAGTCGTGCCGGTGGATAAATCCAGCGTAGTTCTTACTATGCTGCTGGCGGTTATATTTCTGGGTGAGAATATAAGCGTTTTCGGGGGCATAGGCATTGCCGCCATCGCGGCGGGCACCTTTCTTATGATAGAGAAAAAAGAGGCCCCTTTAAAGGCCGGACGGCCTGAAAAGAGGCTTTGGCTGCTGTATGCTGCGGGTTCGGCTGTTTTTGCAAGCCTTACATCTATTTTAGGCAAGATAGGCATTTCAGGATTAGAATCCAATTTGGGGACGGCCGTCCGTACTACAGTCGTGCTGCTTATGGCGTGGATTATGGTGCTCGTGGCCAAAAAAACAAAGGCGGTCAGGGAGATTCCCAAACGTGAGCTGGGCTTTATTCTGCTCTCGGGAATAAGCACGGGAGCTTCATGGCTTTTGTATTACAGAGCTCTGAAGGATGGCCCGGCCAGCGTGGTTGTGCCTATAGATAAATTGAGCATGCTGGTCACGGTGGCGTTTTCATATTTTGTCTTTCATGAACGGCTTTCGGCCAAGGCGGGCGCGGGCCTGGCCTTAATTACCGCAGGTACGCTTTTGATGCTGATATAGCGGTCGATATAGCGGAAACGCCCATATACGGGAAGGGAGCGCGTACCTTTATCCGTGCGGCTGGGACTGGGTTATATATAATAACGACGCATTTATGTTTCGGCGCGCAGCAGCTTTTTCAGGCTCTGCGTGCGCTTTTGATACGCGCTTTGCCATGCCGCGGAATCCTCAACCGGTCTGCCGGCCCTCCAGGTTCTCTCTGAGAGCGCGCCTATGCGGTTTAGAATCAAGGCATATTCCTCCATGCATCCCTTAAGCGGGTCGGTATATTCTGCAAGTATGTCGCCCCAGGCGCACATTTGCCCGCCCAGCACCCTTTGATTTGAGTTTATGCGCAGCCCGTGGTATGCGGCGGACATTTCCCATTTATGTCCCCAGGAATGAGTATCCCATTTTAAAATTTCCTCCGCCGGCCAGCTTATAGAGGGTGTGACTATGTATAAAGGCTTCCAGGAGCAGTTTATAAGAGTGAAGCCTCCGTTGGCAAGCTGGTCCGCCGTTTGATAATAATTTTCCCAGCTTATAACCAGCGTATCCTTAGGAATGAGATGATTGTATTCCTCACGGAAGCCCTCCCAGACTATAGGCGTGCGTCCCAGGGCAAGCACCATTTTTGCGCAGCGCTGAATATAATGCGCGTAAAGCTGCTGCAAGCCTGTTATGTTGTGGGCCGAGCAGTAACGCTGAGTTTTTTCACAGCTTTCCCAGCCGTCAATTTTAGCTTCGTCCCCCCCTATATGAATATAGGGTGAATAGGGAAACAGACAGGCAATTTCCTTAAAGCAGTTTCCGAGCGCTTCAAAAACCTGCTCGTCAGCCGGGAGCACGTTTCCAGTCCCGAAAATTTCGGGATAATTGCGCATAAAGGAGAGGCTGTGTCCGGGAACGTCCATTTCAGGTATAAGAGTGACTCCACGCTCAAAGGCGTATTGATTAAGCTGAATAAGCTGTTCCTTTGTATAAAAGTATTTGTCGTTAAGTCCTGGCAGACTGCTTATGGGCAGGGTGAAGGCCTTGTCCTCAGTAAAATGTATCTGTAGATAAGCAAGCTTATAATAGTAGCATACGTCTATGTAATCGTAGAGGAATTTAATATCATGGAAACACCGTGCTACGTCCACCATCAGCCCTCTGTATGGGCAGTCCGGAGCGTCCTTTATTTGAACCCTGGGGATGTATATTCGGCCTTCTTCTGCTTGAGAGAGCTGAAGCAGGGAGGCAAAGGCGTGATGCGCGCCGAGCGCGTCCGAGGCTGAAATTATTATTTCATTTTCCAGACAGCTTATTTCATAGCTTTCCGCCTGGAGCGACTGGCTGGCCCTTACGCTAAGACGTGCGCCCTTGCCGCTGGGCAGAATATTATAAAGAGAGGAAAGGTATTTAATAAATACCTTTTGGCATTGGATAAAATCCCCTTCTACTGCGCCCAGCGCTATATTATCCCCGTCCAGTTTTATTTCGCGTGGCTGCGGAATTACGTCGTATTCCATGGCAGTACCCTCCTAAAATTAAATTTTGGATTATTATAGCATATGGATTTTAGTATTTCAATAGACAATACAATCAGAGTACAATGTGGCGCCGAGAGTGTGAATTGTTTGGTTTTGCTGTGTTGTCGTCCTTGAAATACACCCGGTATTTCTTCGTCCTGCCGCCTTATAAAACCAGAAAATTTCTTTTTTCTGCGGTCGGAGATTTTTGCATAAATGCCCGTTGATGGCCGCGCGGCGCGTGATTAAAGACATACCGGGCGTATTTTTATGACCGCGCAGCAAAGGGGACGCGGCGGGCATTTATGCAAAAACATACTGCGCCGCGAAGGAGACGACGATGGGTTTTTCCGCAGCGCGGTTCATGAAATACACCCGGTATTTCCAAGCTCTTTTTTGCAAAAACGAAAAACCAGCCTTTTATCTGAATTCGGAGAGCTTTGCGTTTTAATGCCCAAGGATTGCCGCGGGAAGCTGAAGCCGGCAAGGATATATCAGGCTGTATTTTAAGGAAAACGGCGGATGGGCCTTTGGGCGGCGGAACGGCTGGCTGGACGGCTGGAGGAATTGCTGGCTGAACGGCTGGCCGAACGGCTGACGGGGCGTTTCGCGGCCGTGGGCGGTATTGCGGCAGAAACAGCAGCAGCCCCTTTTGCCGGAGGGCAAAAGGGGCTGCTTAAAGACGTTAGTTAATCAGGCCCGAGCGGTATTAATACATTCCGCCCATTCCGCCCGGCGCCGCAGGAGCGGCCGGTTCAGGAGCGGGGATATCCGCAACTAGGCATTCGGTAGTAAGCATTACGCTGGAAACGCTTGCGGCGTTCTGGAGAGCGCTGCGGCTTACCTTGGTCGGGTCTATTATGCCCTTGTCTACCATATCGCAGTATTCGCCCTTCTTGGCGTCGTAGCCAAAGCCTACGCTTCCATTGTTTATAACCTTATCTACAACTACCGCTCCGTCCACGCCAGCGTTAGCGGCAATCTGACGGATAGGCTCTTCCAGAGCGCGGGCTATGATGAGCGCGCCGGTTTTTTCGTCGCCCGAAAGAGTTTCCGCATGAGCGCGCACAGCCTTTATAGCGCTGATAAAAGAGGTGCCGCCACCGGGAACTATACCCTCTTCAACCGCGGCGCGGGTTGCGGCCAGGGCGTCCTCTATGCGCAGCTTGCGCTCCTTCATTTCTACTTCGGTAGCGGCGCCTACATTGATAACGGCCACGCCGCCGGCCAGCTTGGCAAGACGCTCCTGAAGCTTTTCGCGGTCATAATCGCTGGTGGTTTCTTCAATCTGAGCTTTTATCGAATTGACTCGGGCTTTGATATCCTCTGAATTGCCTGCGCCCTCAACGATGGTGGTGTTGTCCTTATCTACCTTAACCTGGCGGGCAGTTCCCAGCATATCCATAGTGGCTTCCTTAAGCTCGAGGCCAATCTCCTCGGAGATTACCTGGCCGCCGGTCAGGATAGCTATATCCTGCAGCATAGCCTTTCTGCGGTCGCCAAAGCCGGGAGCCTTAACGGCAACGCAGGTAAAGGTGCCGCGGATTTTATTCACTACCAGCGTAGCCAGGGCTTCGCCTTCAACCTCTTCGGCGATTATAAGCAGCTTGCGGCCGCCCTGAACTACCTGCTCGAGGATGGGGAGAATCTCCTGAATATTGCTTATCTTTTTATCGGTAATCAGGATAAGGGGGTTATCCAGAACCGCTTCCATTTTATCGGTATCAGTTACCATATAGGCCGAAGCATAGCCGCGGTCAAACTGCATGCCTTCTACTATGGAAAGGTCGGTCTTCATGGTTTTGGCCTCTTCAACGGTAATAACGCCGTCCTTGCCTACCTTTTCCATGGCATCGGCAATTAATTCGCCTATTGCGTCGTCGCTGGCCGAAATAGCGGCAACCTGAGAAATGGCGGTTTTGCTTTCAATGGGCTTGGAGATGCTTTTAAGGCTGTCTACCGCTACGTCTACAGCGGACATAATGCCGTTGCGCAGCACCATTGGGTTGGCGCCGGCCGCTATGTTCTTGACTCCCTCGTGGAAAATCGCCTGAGCCAGCACAGCCGCGGTGGTGGTGCCGTCTCCCGCTACATCGTTGGTTTTAACTGAAACTTCCTTAACAAGCTGTGCGCCCATGTTCTCAAAGGGGTCCTCCAGCTCTATTTCCTTAGCAATGGTAACGCCGTCGTTATTGATAAGAGGGGAGCCGTATTTCTTATCAAGAACTACGTTGCGGCCTTTAGGCCCTAAGGTAATTTTAACGGTGTCCGCCAGTACGTTTACGCCTTTTTCCAGGCTGCGGCGGGCTTCCTCGCCATATTTAAACTGCTTTGCCATAATAAATCACTCCTTAATTATTATTCTACAACGGCCAGAATGTCGCTCTGACGAATAACGATGTATTCGGTTCCGTCCAGCTTAACCTCGTTGCCGGCATATTTGCTGTAAAGCACCTTGTCGCCCACCTTAACCTGCATGGCTACTTCCTTGCCGTCTACGTTACCGCCCGGTCCGATGGCTATAACTTCAGCCATCTGGGGCTTTTCCTTAGCCGCGCCAGGCAGCACGATGCCGCTTTTAGTGGTCTCTGAGCTGTCTATGCTCTTAATTACTACTCTGTCAAACAACGGTCTTATCTTCATATAGATATTCCCTCCTTTATATTTAGCACTCTTACCATTCGAGTGCTAACAAGCTTATAATATGCATATTGTCTTTTATTAGCAAACTTAACCTGCAATTATTAAAGCCGAAAAAAGCTTAATTTCAGCAAATAGCTCATTAAAGCTTTTGATAGATAGATTTTACGCCTTAAAGCTATTATACCCGTTTATAATAGTTGCCAAACTGCGATATTTGGAGTAAAATAGGAAAAAGACAGGGATTTTCTGCATGAAGAGAGGCTTATGGGTATGGATAAATGGGACGCGCGGTTCATGGAAATGGCTGAAATGGTGGGAAGCTGGTCCAGCTGCTACCGCAAGGGCAGAAATATAGGCGCGGTTATCGTAAGGGATAAGCGCATTCTTACTACCGGCTATAACGGCGCGCCGGCGGGGCTTATTTCATGCGCAGAAAAGGGAGAATGCATGCGGGATAAATTAGGCATACCGTCGGGCACGCGCCATGAGCTGTGCTATGCTATACATGCCGAGCAGAACGCGCTTATTCAGGCTGCTAAGCTGGGGGTAAGCGTGGAAGGGGCGACTCTTTACTGCACGCATCAGCCCTGCACTATATGCACTAAGCTAATTATTAACGCCGGCATAGCGAGAATAGTATATAAATATCCCTATCCTGACGACTTTGCACAGGAATTGCTTAATCAGACTGACATATGCGTGGATGTTTTTTCCGGACTCTGATTTGCTAATAAAGTATTGGATGGGCGCGCCGCTGCTCTGTATGCTGCGGCGCGCTTTTTGCAGCGATAAATGAAATTAAAGGCTAAATAGGGCAGCTTTTTGATAGGCTTGCGCATGTAATTTTACATACCCTCAGTTTACAAGGAACTACACGCCTCACGGGATAATTTCTTCATTTTCTGCGTTATCCTCAATCAGCGTACTCATAAGTAACGCTTTCTTCGTCTGCCTTGAAAATGAAGAAATTCTTTTTCCTTGAGGTCTCCAGAGTCGGAAGGCATAAAATCTGCGTCATGCAAGGCGCTTGAACGACATGTACCGGGCGTACATGGAATCAAAGCAGCGCAGCAGGACGCAAATTTTATGCCTTCTGACCGTCTTCTTTGTAAACTGAGGGTATATATTGTGTAAATATATTTTAACAAAAAGCTGGCAGATTTTCGATATTCAGCGCAGCAATTTTTGGATAATGACAAAACCGCTGATGAATCCGCATAACGGCTGTATAAAGCTGTGGAAAACATACCGTTTTGGTAATGAAAAATTATATTAAATGTTATTGATGACTAGTTAAAAATTTATTTTGCTATCATTTTAGGATATGAATGCAGCCAAGATATTTTCGTAGATCATAATAAAAAATACCATATACACAAAATTTAAATTAAATTATTGACATTTGAAAAAATGTGTGATATTATAACACTAGCGAATATATTGCACATAAAATTCTATTGGGAGATGAGCCAAACAAACAAAAGGACGTGACAGCAAATGGTATGTCATAAACTTATTCAAAATTTATTCAATAAGTATGAATGGCATAGTACAGTAAGTTTATTTTGTTTATTTTCTATAATATTAAATTTTGCAGGCGACACTAGCTGCAGTATTTAGCTGCGCTTTGTGCCGCTTTTTATGTTTGAAAAAGAAAAAGCATTTATTAGAAGACCTTATATTACTTGAAAAAGAAAAAATTAGAGAGCTTATCTTAATAAAGGAGAGAGCTTACTATGAAACTCATTTGTAATTATTTCGAAAAGTATGTTAAGGACATAATTGGTTTAGGTAAATATGCGCTAGACATTGGAACAGGCAGCGCTAATATGGCGTTATCATTAAGTGAAATGGGTGTGCGTTGCATAACCATTGAAAAAAGTGATAATGCCTTTGCAAAAGCAAAAGAGATTATTAGAAAATCTTCAATTGAAAAAAAACCACTATTATTAAAAATGGATGCCACTAAAATGACATTCTTAGATCATACGTTTGATTTTGTGGTTGTTTACAAGTCTATGCATCATATTAAAAATGCTAAATTAGCACTAGATGAAATATATCGTGTATGTAAACCAGGTGGAACCATAGTTATTGTTGAACACACAAAATCTATTCAAAATGCTTTAAGCTTTTTTTATACAAATAGGGGCGAAAAACATCCAAACTGTATTGATATGGATTCTATTCTAAAGGAGTTGCGGGAAAAGGAAGGAACATTTATTGTTAGGGATACTGAAATCGGTACGATTTGTGTTTTTCAAAAAAAAGGAAGTATTAATATTTCAAATATCGAGGAAGATTCATCTCATATTGATCTAGGCGTGTTGGAAAATAAACACTATTATTTTGACAGTTTTTCAAACGAATTAAGCTTATTTCGTAATGACTCTAAAGAAAAAGTTTTAATAAAGAAAGAAGCGACTGATTATTGCTTGGCTCATTCTCTTTGTTTAAACTTGGCTAATATGTGCAATTTGAGTTGCGAATATTGTTATGCAGATGGTGGAAATTATGGGCAAGTGGAAACCATAATGTCAAGTGAGATTGCTCAAAAAGGCATAGATTGGTTTGCTGCTTATAATTCTTCCCCTCACATTATTTTATTTGGCGGTGAGCCGCTTATTAATAAAAAAGTTATTCAAGACATAATAAATCATAACGGTAAAAATTTAACATATTCAATTAATACAAATGCTACTTTGTTAGATGAAGATATATTGAATGTTCTTATAGAAAATAATGTTAAAGTATCTATAAGTATTGATGGAACATGTAAAACACATAACAGTCAAAGAGTATATAAAGATGGTACCCATACTTATGAACACATAGTAGAAAAATTACATAAGCTTCCTGAGTCAATAATGAAAAAACTATGGGCGCGAGTAACTATTACAAATAAATCATTTTCTATATATGATGAAATAATATCATTGATTAATCTTGGATTTAAAAAAATCGATATGTCATTTGTTTCGGGTAATAAACATTTTAGTGAAAGACTAGAAAACCTTTCCCAATGGCTTGAAGACATTGATAAACTTGCAGCTTTATCTATTCAAAAATGGATAAATAACGAAGTTGTGATTTATCCATTTGTAAAAGTATTTCAATCTGTAATATACGACAGAGATGCGCAACAAACATGTACTGCTGGACGTGAAATGTTAAGCCTTCAGCCTAATGAAAATATAGTTCCTTGTTTTAAGTTTAATAATTATCCTCTTGGAACACTAAATAATGGTATTTCCCAGGAAAAAGTGTGTGATTTTGAGCAGTATAAAAAAACAATACGTACTTTAATCTGCGATGGATGTTGGGCATACAAATTTTGTGGAGGATTATGTCCTAAGGATTTAATAACGGTTATTAATATTCAAGAATCTCGTTGCTATCTTATACAACAGTTGGTACGACGTTCATTATTACATTTTGCAGATTCATATATTAATAATGCAGACAAATTTTTTAAGCAAAGCTTGCAGAATAAAATGAGTAAATGGTTAATAGCGGTTAATGGAGGAACAACGCGATGATTAGGAAAACAGATTTAGATTTGTTATTTCATAAGGCTGCAATGAGACTTAATGAAAAAGACAATATATCTTCTTCAGTTGCTATTCCTAACTCTTATATAATAAAATTAACTACTAATTGTAATCTCAGATGTCAATATTGCTATATGGGGGAATGCTCAAACTACTCGCAAATGGATGAGACTTTTTTTCTGCAAGTATTAGATCAAATTAAATCATTGACCCCTAAGTTTACTATTTACTTACATGGTGGAGAGCCATGCTTAAGGTTGGATTTAATAGAAAGTTTGAGAGTTTGGCTGGAAAAAAATAAGTTATTTGATGATGTAAAGCTTATGCTTCAAACAAATGGTACGATATTAAATAAAGAAATAATTAATCTGATCAAGATGATGAAAATAAATGTTGGAATAAGTATAGACGGGATTCATCCCAAATCTAATAAAATGCGAGTTTTTTCTGATAATACTACAACTGTAAATCTTGTATTAAATAATATCGATAAATTGCTTGCTGAAAATATAAAAGTGGGAATTTTTAGTGTATTGACTTCTCTCAATGCGCCCTATATGCTTGAGGCTATTCAATATTTTTCAGAAAAAGGAATCCGTAGTTTTGTCATAAATCCTTTAGTATTATGGGGAAATGCTGAAAAATCGAAAGCAATAATGGCTACACAAGAACAAGTGTATAATTTGTATAAAAACTTAATTGATTGGTTTAGTGAATATAATATTTTCAATTATGATAATCCGGCTACAGAGAGAAATCTGCATTGGTGGATTCAAGGAATGAAGGGACATAAAGGATATATGTGTAATTGTGCTCCTTGTGGTGCGGGAATTCAAACAATTGCCATTAGTCCTGTAGGAGATGTATACATATGCGATCAATACTATGGTGACAATAGATTTTTAATTGGCCGATTAACAAAATCAACCCTTCAATCAATTATTGATAGCGCTCAACCTACCATTCACTCTCTTAGAAACATATTTAACATTAATACATGCCGAAAATGCGAATGGCGATATGTTTGTTGTGGTGGCTGTTCGGCTTCTTCATACTATTATAGCGGGAATATGAATAGCGTTGCGCCTTATTGCAATGCCTATAAGTTGATTTTTAATTATTTAGATATAAAATTACAAGATAGCAGCGTTGTTTTGTAATTTTATAAATACATAAAGAAAGGAGGTCTATATTATTATGACTTATGTTAAGCCTGAAATTGTTGCCAGTTATACTGAGGCTCAGTTGATTTGTGAACAAAATGATTTGAGCGCAGAAGGATGGGGCTTATGGAGTAACAAGTAACTAGGGTTCACGAAAGATTGTGGACAATAAAATTATTTATTGTCCACAATCACCTTTATTAGAATTAGAGGAATTAGCTTTAATTTATCTTTACAAATTATAATAGCTTATGAGGTGAATAAAATGCAAAAATTTCAAGGTATAAAATTGGGAGCAGAAGTAGTATATCAATTGAATGACGACGGTATGATGGTATACGTTCCTGAGAAAGGAATGATACATGCGATTAATTTAACAGCAGCAGATATTATACTTTTTGTGGAACAGGGTTATGATACGATAGAAGCGTTAACCGAAAAAATGTTGGAAAAATATATTGGAGTTTCAAAGGATGAATTAATTGTTGATGTGAAAAATCTGCTTAACTCATTAGAGGAACTAGAAATCCTTGGGGGACAATAAAATTAATGATGAGAATAGGATTGTCATTGTATTCATTCGGATTTATAAAATTGCCGTATTTCAGTATGTTTTTTAAATCTTGTGTGGAGAAAATGTATAAATATAAAATAAACCAATTTGAATTGCCCATATGGGATAATTTTTCAATTGAGGATGCTAAAGAGATTAATAAGCTATTGAATCCGGATGTAAAATGTTACTCTATTCATCTTCCAAAACATAATTCCGCAAAAGAAGTTATAAAAAAAACTGATTTATTAGAAGGCATTGTTTCATTGCGACCAACTATTGCTGTTTTACATCCTCAAAATGAGTCGGATTTAGGCGAGGAATATTTCAGACTATCTCATTTTTTTCAAAGTATAGGATGTAAACTGTCTGTTGAATTTATTGCTTATGATAAAATGTTAAAAAAAGCTTTTGAGAATATTGATAAATCAGTTAAAATTACATTGGATTTGTTTCATTGTGTAAATGCTGGATACTCTTTAGAAAAGATTATTAGGCAATTTTCCTCGTCTATTGTTCATGTTCATTTTAATGATTTTTCAGAGTCGGCAGTAAACTCATTATGTCCTGGGGAAGGGTGTCTGCCAATCAATTCATATATTAATCTATTAAAAGAACAAAATTATGAGGGGGTATATATGCTGGAGTGTAATTTTCTGAGTATGGAGCATTTACAAAAAATATTAATGTCTATTTGTGAGGAGTGAGCTTAATATGAGATTAGACATGACTTTCCGGGGAGATTTGGATTTCCAATACATATACGGTCTCTCAATAACAATTGACTATGAAAATCAAAAGTATGGTTGGCATTCTAGAGTCCTTACTTATAACGGTGAGTTAGTCTCAGAAGAATGCTTTGGAGAGTCATGTTCTTGTTCGTTAAACTTGCAATATAATAGTCATTTATCTAAAAATATTAAGGATAATGATATTAATTTTATTTCAATTAATGATTTTATTAATAAAATTATTCCAGATTTAAATAATTTATTGGTATATACAGGAGCTGGAATGGCTATTAATGCAGGTGTGTGGGATTTAGCCAAATTACGTTCTAAACTTTATTTAGATAATCCTTATGAATTTTTGCGTTTTACAAATTATGAAAAGGAAAAAATTCAACAAATAATTATTGAATTTGCGAGACAATTATACGACACTCAGCCAACTGAGGCATATTTTATATTAGGGCAGCTACAAAAAAAGTTTCATATAATAATAGCCACCGAAAACCGCGATATATTGCATCAAAAGGCAGGACATACAGTAATAACACGAGAGATATTAAAGAGATTTCCCTCTAAACTTTTATGCAAACGCCTTGTAGTAGTTGGACTGAGCAAAGACCATTCGGGTTTTATTCATTTATATCGAAGTATTAATTATCAAAAACCGATATATATAGTTAATAATGAAGTACCATTTTATTATTCTGACTATGATTTTGTAATTAATACTGATTTGAACCTATTATTTTTAGAACTTAAAGACAAATTGTTACAACGCTCATGGAGGAACAACTAATGAATCTGTATTATTTTAATATTGTTAAAATATGCAACAGTAATTGTTTGTTTTGTGCGGCAGATTATGAAGATAGACGCAGTAAATATACAGTTGGTAACCAATATATCACAGCGGAACAATTTCAGAATATTTTTAAAGTCCATTCTGTGGATATAGGAGATATTGTTATACTTAATGGTGGTGAGCCTACTTTAAACTGCGATTTGATTAACATGATAAAATATTGCAATCAGACAGGGGCGGGATCTTATTTATTTACAAATGGTAGAAAGTTTGAAAATTTTGAATTCGCTCAAAAAATAATCGATTCGGGCGTTGATAAAATAACTATACCAATTTATGGACATACGCCAGAGTTACATGATAATATTACACGATGTATAGGTAGTTTTCGAGAGACGGTAATGGGAATCAGAAATTTAAATATATTAAAAAAAAGACACCAATTTATATTAGAATTAAAAATCTTAATCTGTATGGACAATTATTCTCATATCAGGAGTATAGCGGATTATTTACTTCGGAATTTTAAATTTGATATTCTGCTTATTAGTGGTCTTATACCATCTGATATAGCGGTCAAAAATAAACAGGTTGTTCCTAAAGAATTACATAGAAAAGCTATTAATGATTTTTTTGATTTTTTTGCAAAATCAAAAAGACAAGTTGTTTTAATGCTTGATGGTATCCCTATATGTCATTTAGATGATAAAAGCCGAATTACATATCTATTACAAAGAAAACTGAATTCATACAAATCTTATGAAATGATAGAAAATTGCTACTATGTAGACGTGAGTACGCCTTATAATATTTCAAGCTCTTCTGAAATTAATAATTGGAATAAACCTGTATGTGATAAAAGTGAATGTATATATCGTTCTATCTGTAGATTAAATACTTTGTTAAATCATACTAATTTTTTAAAGGAATGGATTTTATGAATGCAGACAATAGCCAGATTAAAGTACTAGAATGGATTATAAAACATGAAGATGAATTCGGTTTGTATGCCGATGGTAAAATTTCTACTATGCTTGCTTTAGATACATATAAAAAAATAAATAAAGAACATATGAAGGAGATAGATCCGTCTAAAATTAAAACGTTAATTTATAATGCTAGCATGGAATTTGTTGGCGATTTAGTTCAGTTGCTTAATAATTGGTCGATTGTTCAGAATTATGTGGAAGATGAAGTACTTATAAAAAGCAATATTATAAAGACTTTAGAAACCTATTTTATAAATGCTGATAATAAAATGGATACCATAGATCAACTTCAATGCTTTGCTTTTCTCCACTTGAATGATGACGTAATTAATAAAATGATAGATAATGCTTTACTTGAACTATCAAATGTGAGAGTTTGGAAATACAACTTAGTACAAAACCCACTTTATTGCAGAAAAATACATAATAGTTTCCACTATGCTTCACCATATGTTTTACTATACTACTTGTCTAAAATACAGGCTGAAATGTCGTTGCTTCCAAGTTACGCAGAGTCAATTCTCAATACGATTATATTGGACGGTTATCAAAATATAAGCCATTTAAATATGGTAGATTTGAGTTTTTTATTAGCCTCAACACCAGAAATATACCAAGACTTAATAACGCAATTTTATTCATTTTTTATATCGAAGATAGAACGAGAGAATTTTAGCAATATACCTTACTACTATGATAATATAAAATATGGTGGTTTTATTGGAGTAAAAACTCATATAGCTGCAGTAGTTTTGGAGGCACTTAAAACTTGCGGAAAATTTAATTGGAAACCTTTTATCGAAAAAGAAATTTTAAATAAAAACCCTACCAATAAAATTAATTATCTTGAAACTATAGATATACAAAATCACTCAAGAATATGCCATATGAAAATGAAAGAACATTGTATGGCGCCATATCTGGATGAAGGTGACGAGATTATCGTTTCTTATGATTTTGAATATACATCCATTAATGATATACTAGTTTTTAAGCATTATGATGGCAGAGCTATGGCTCATCGAGTTATTGACATAATAACGGATAAAAATAAAATTGCTTTTATTACGGCAGCTGATAATGGAGGGCTTTGGGGTTATCCGGTGTTTCAACGTGATATAATTGGAAAGGTAGTGAATATTATAAAACATGAATAGGTTGTTAAATAATAATGAGTTAAAAGTTAAATGGTTTTGCGAAGCCTGTTTTGAATTTTTAAAAGAAGGGACAAACTTTATATTGGGTAGAAATATATCTATTCCAGTTTTAATTTTTATTAATACGCCTTCTCCAATAGATATAAATTTTACGGCTATTGCTGATAAATTTTCAATGGTTAAGTGGGGGATTGATGGTATTTGCGATGGGCTGTATGTTTCTTATTATTTTAATGGAGATATAATAATAATAACGGATGCCGAAAGGGGAATTACGGCTGCAAAGATATCTCATATTTTTTGTAAAAGAAATAGAAGTTTATTTCTTACTAGCCTGATAAGAAATCATATTATAAGACATTACATACACGTGGGCTTGATGATCTATCATGCTTCTGCAATTGTTGAAAAAAACACCAACAATGCGATTTTAATACTTGGTAAATCTGGTACTGGGAAAACGACTTTTGCATTGGAGGCGGTTAAAAGCGGCAACTATAGTTTATTATCAGAAGATAAAGTGATTTTAAATCCTTTAAATAACAATTTATTTGGTTCTGAAGTTGTACATTTAAAAGAAACGGGATTAATAAGGTATGGCAATTATGTTAAAAACTTATCTCTTATTAACGGTGGAACAACAGAGAAAAAATATCAGGGTCAGATACATTCAAAATATCATGTACATTCTGGTATATTAAAAGAGGTTATTATTTTAAATCAGGATAATTCTTCCTCAGTATCATTTTTTCATATGTTATCAGATGCAGATAAAATCAAACGCATTTTTGACATCTCTCAAAAAAACGTTTATATTACAAATGAGATGCAAGCTTATATTAATGCGTATTATAAATTATTATGTTTTCCTATTTTTGAACTGTATCATAATACCTTTGATATAAATTATTATGTTTTTGAAAGGAGTAAGATGGACATAAGTTAATTCCAAAAAATCTACTTCATTGGTGATTAAAAAAGCGTCTTGTACATATAATTATTCAGTTCTATGTAAGACGTATCTATAACTCCATGAGCTAAAAATTTTGTCTGCGTTCTTAAGCTAAATTACCTTTGTACGTAAAAATGTTCTATTTCATTTCTTTTGATTTTGGGAGTGCTGCGGAAAGGAAGAAGCATAATTATGAAAATAGCGAAACAATATTTTTGGATTATAAAAAGAATATGGGGCGATGCGAAAGGACTATTTTGTCTTTACATTTGCATTACTTTGGTTGGAATGGTAATACCAACAATAGTATCATTTCTTCAAAAACTTTTTGTTACCAGTCTCGAAAACGCATCGCCTTTTTGGCTTGTTATTGTTTTTTTAACAACATATGTTGCCATAAAGTTTTTAAATACTATATATCAGTATATAGATTCATATTTTGCTCATAGATTTATTTATAAAGTAAACTTTATTTTTAATACTTTTTTAACAAAACTACTCTATAAGGAGCCGCAACAAAGTTTTTATGACCCTTCTTTTAATGATAGAATGTATAATATTACAAAAGGACAAGGGATTATTCCTTTTCAAGTCTTTTCAATTAACGAAATAATCTCATTAATAATTGTAATATCGTTCGTCCAAATACCTTTAATTGTAAATTATTCACCAATTCTAATAGTGTTAATAGCGTTGAATTCCATTTTTTCATTATTTGTTATCCGAAAGTTCGCTAAAGCGCATTATGTTTTGGAACAAGAATTGGTGCGAAAACAAAGAAAAGCAGATTATTTTGGCGGGATTTTTTCTTCTAAAGCCAATGCAAAAGAAATTAGGATATTTACAGCACAGGGATTTTTTTTAAAAAAATGGCTTGAAAATTATAAAAGCCTAAATATAACCCGCAGCGCTTTTGAAATAAAAAAGCAAAAAATACAAATGCTGCTTTCTATATGGGATTTTTTAATAAATTCTGTTTTATTATTAGCTATATTGTTTATTCAATTAATTTACAGGCAAATTGACCTTGGGTCATTTATTTTGTTGTATACTATTGTACCTGTGACATGCGGTCAAGTTAAAACGCTGCTACAGGCATTCATGGGGGATATTTATAATAATTATTTACATATTCAACACTATGTAGAATATGTAAATAATGAATATGTTGATGAATGTATTGAAAAGTTTGAGGACGCAGATAATTTTCAGATGCTCGAACTTAGAAATGTTAGCTATATTTATCCAACCGGAGTACAGCAAGCGGTTAAAAACGTTTCGCTTTCTATTCAAAAGGGAGAAGTTGTTAGTATATTAGGCTATAATGGTAGTGGGAAAACGACTTTAAGCAAGTTGCTTACCGGTGTTTTATCTCCTTCGCAAGGAAACATATATATAAATGGCGAGGAAGTAAACAAATCAAATAAACATAAATTTAGTTATATTTGGGGACTAGCATATCAAGACTTTACAAAATATCTTCTTTCAATAGAAAACAATATAGGATATGGATATATTGAAAAATATAATGAGGATAATATTAATAAAGCATCTCAAGAAGCCAATTGCGATGCATTGCTTGCAAAATTGCCAAAAGGATTAAAAAGTCTGATAGGGAAAATCTTTTATGATGATGGAATAGATTTGTCAGGCGGTGAGTGGCAAAAAATCGTGTTAGCAAGAGCATATATGGGGGAGCACAGCATTTTAATATTAGATGAACCTACGGCAGCTATTGATCCGCTTAAGGAAATGGAAATGTTATTGCATTTTAAGGATATTCTCAGCGATAGGACTGCTATATTAATTTCGCATCGAATTGGTTTTGCTAGATTAGCAGATAGAATTATTATAATGGACAAGGGCGAAATTGTTGAATCGGGCACTCATGATGAATTGATGCAACTAAACGGATTATATAAAAAATTATTTGATTCTCAAAAAGAGCTTTATATATAAAAAGGTTGGTGTGGATTTATGGGAAAAAGGTCGAAAGGCATTGTTAAAATATATTTAAAAACCTTAGCAGAGGTGTTTTTATTTAATAAAACTCGCTTTATTGGCACAATACTATTTTTAATAGTTTCATCATTAAATGGATTGTTATTATTAAAATTTATCGATTATATTACTATGACGGTTACAGATTTATATAATGGAGTATATATAGACTTTCTTTCAGTTATTTCAACTGCAATTCTTATATTGCTTTTATTGCTCTTAACAACTATTATCGGACAGTACTACCCTATTTTTAAAATCAAATCTAATCTATACATTGACGAAGATATTAATGAAAAGCTAAAAAGAAAATTGGGAGCTATAGATTATGAATATTTTGAATCAGAGAATATATACGAAAAAATAAATAGAGTAAATGAAAAAGTTATTAATGGCTATAATGTAGCAATAGAATCAATTTTTAGAATTATTGAAATTATTTTATATGTGATTGTATATATGTTGTACTTGTCGAAAGTAAATGTGGTTTTCTCATTTTTAGTTATTGCGTCCATTGTTTTTAGTGGTATTATGTCCACTAAAATGTCTAAAACGAAGCATAAAATGTTTGCCAATACCACCAAATTGAATGAAAAGCGCGATTACCTGGACCAATTACCCAAAGATAAAGTTTCGCATCAGGAATATCAGTCTGGTAGATTGTTTAAAGAGATATTTTCAAAGTATAAGCAAGCATATGATGACGCAAGAGACGGCTATTTGAAAATACACAAATATACCATTTTTGCGGAAGCAAGGTCGTTGCTTTTCTTTATAATAACAATTTTTTCTGCGTATTTATATCTTTCTTTTCGCGTATCTAACGGGTTAGAATCAGTTGATGTAATTATTTCTTTAATCATTATATTTGATAATCTATATGGAAAATCAGAATCGTTAAGTTATTATATATCTAACCGAATTCAAGATATACTGGTGGTAGAAGAATATTTTGAAATTATGAGCTATCATGAAACAACATCCAATCCCCAGCTAATGTCGCATACCGGAGATATTAAATTTGAAAATGTAACTTATACATATCCGCAATCTGAATTTAAGGCTCTGGATAATTTGAATATCAGCATTAAATCCGGAGAAAAAATAGCTATTGTTGGAGAAAACGGTTCAGGAAAAACTACATTTACAAATATTCTGCTAGGATTATTAACCAACTTTGAAGGGACTGTTAATATTGGAAATCAAAAATTTTCAGTTGACAAACCTATTCCGCTTAAAACAGCACAGGCGCTTAGCCAAGATTTTACAATGTACCAAATATCGTTAAGGGAAAATATTATGTTAGGCGGGCAGGAAAAGTATTCTGACCAATCGCTTAAAGAGATTCTAAATACGCTTGGGATTGGTGATTTTATTGAAACATTGCCTAATGGTATGGAAACTTCTTTGGGACAGCTCGAAGATAATGGGCGGGAGTTATCTAAAGGACAAGAACAAAAAATCGCAGCAGCAAGAATTATTGCAAACAGTAATACATCTATATGGGTTTTTGATGAGCCTACAGCATATTTAGATCCTTTGGCTGAAATAGATATGTACAAATTCTTATATAAACTATCTGATAAAAAAACCATGCTTTTTATATCGCATCGTCTTGGATTTGCTCCTATGGCGGATAGGATTATCGTTTTTTCTCATGGAAAAGCAGTTGAAGTGGGTACGCACGAGGAATTAATAAATTTAAATGGTATATACGCGCAAATGTATGAAGCTCAAAAATCATGGTATGAATCAGATAAAGGGAGATGAATTTCTTTGCAAGTTTATTAATCCAATGCTGGCGCCGGCAATGGATAACCGTGAAAGCGTTTTTTGCGTGTCTGATAAATGACGCATTTGTTAAGTTTTTATTTTGAAAGGATATAAAAAAATGCGAGAGGATGTTATAGACAAGGTATTGCAAATTATCAACTGCAATATGGAAAATACAGAACTTTCCGCTAAACAAATAGAAGAAGATTTATCAATATTAGGCATGGATTCCATTGCCTTCATTCATATCGTTGTTGCATTGGAAGAAGAGTTCGATATTGAGATTCCTGATGAATACCTGCTGCTGACCGAAATGAACACCATATCTAAAATAGCAGAAGTTATATCTGCTGCGCTTGATAATCAAAATAAAGAAATTGGTGAATAGGATGGAAACCAAAATACATATAGCCGTTGTTTCTAATATCATATTTGAACCTCACCTTCTGCCGCTGATAAAGAGATATTTTGGTGACAATACCGTTGTCCATTCAATTTCGTTTGGTGAACATATGAATGCGGAATATCAAACACAGCTTGCAAGTACTGATTTAGTTGTAGTTTGGTTAAGCATAGAAGCTTTGCTTCCAGGACAATTTTACTCCTTGGCAGAACAGGATGCGGATGGAACCATTGCGCTTTGTAAAAAGCTGCATGCCAATCTGACAAGCGTTTCTCATGTGAAAATTCTATGGTTGCTGTTTGAGGATTATGGCATACCGTTGTCTGTGGCAGTCGGTCATGTGTGCCATGATTTTGCTGACAAGCTGAATTTGAAATTAAGGGATGCTTTGGGCGACCAAGCGTTATTTATCGACCTAAAACATCTCATCGCCGAGGTTGGCATTTTGAATGCTTACGACGCCAAAAGCAAATACCGCTGGAACGCCCCCTATTCCAAAACTCTAGTTGAAGCCGCCGTGAAGGAAATTCATAAGCAGTACCTTATTGAAAAGGGTGACACAAAAAAGTGCCTTGTACTCGACTGCGACAATGTGCTTTGGGGCGGTATTCTTTCTGAAGACGGGATGGAAAATTTAAAGCTCGGAGGCAGCGGATTAGGCCATGTCTATCAGGATTTTCAGCGCTTTGTTTTGTCGCTGTACCATCATGGGGTCATTCTGGCCGTATGCAGCAAAAACGATTTATCTGATATATTGACTATGTTCCGCGAGCACAGCGAAATGATTTTGAGAGAGGAGCATATCGCCTGTTTTGAGGCAAACTGGGAGGACAAGCCCGGCAATATCAAAAAAATAGCTGAGAAGCTCAATATAAGTCTGGACAGCATGGTATTTGCGGATGATTCCCCTATTGAGATTGAAGCAGCAAGAGCAATGCTTCCGGAGGTCACGCCCATTCTCTTCAAGCGGAATATGGACTATGAGCAGTTCTCCTGCTTCAATTTAAAAAGGGATGTTAGCATAGCAGATATTGAAAAACGCAGTCAAACCTATCGGACAAACCGACTTCGGGAAGAACTGAAGGCAAAATATACGGATTATGCCGAATATATAGCCGCTCTGGAAATCAAGATGGATATTCACGAGGCGGCGCCGATTGAATTTAGCCGGATATCCGAACTTACCCAGCGGACAAATAAATGCACCAATGGCAGGCGATATACAGCAGCTGAAATTAAGGAGCGCGTTGCTTCCCAAGCCGTTAAACTGTATTCTGTTTCGGTTTCCGACCGCTTTTCTGATTTGGGGCTTGTGGGAGCAATTGAGGTTGAAGGCGACGCCTTAATTCTCTTTAGTCTATCCTGCCGGGCGTTAGGACGGGGAGCTGAGGAAATAATGATAGAGTTTATCTTAGACAAGTATCAAATTAAAAAGATAGAATTCAAATCAACAGGCAAGAACGTAGCGCTTAAAACACTTCTAGAAAAAGCATTCCCAAATGCTTTCTTCTCTGAAAACAGTTTGATTTAACACTTTGGCCATACCTTGCAATAAAAATTTCCGGCTTATTTTTGAAAGCTGTTAATGCCTCTAAAGAGGAGCCGCAGCTTCTCCTTTTTTGCGCCTTTGTCCAGATAATACAATCAGAGTACAATGTGCCGCCGAGGAGGGAATTATTCAATTTTGCCGCGTTGTCGTCATTGAAATACGCCTGGTGTTTATGCGTCCTGCCGCCTTGCAAAACTGGAAAATTCCCTTTTCTCTGCGGTCGGAGATTTTTGCTTAAGAGCCCGTTGATGGCTGCGCGGCGCGCGATTGAAGACATGCCGGGCGTATATTAAAGACCGCGCAGCAAAGGGGATGCAACGGGCTTTTGTGCAAAAACGCATTGTATTTTGATTGTATTGTCTAACCTTTTCAGCTAAAGCCTAATATGAAGAGTAATTTCTCTTAGGTTTCAATAAAATTTATTTTTCAGAACCGAATCGGGCGGGTTTTATATTATTTTGCCCTTGAGCTTGTTAATGCTGCGGGGAATGCTGTCCTGAGCACCGCCCCAGGGCTTGTCCTTATTCTGATAGTCAAATTTTTTGGTAAACCATTCCACTTCGCCGGCCAGCCGTTCCAGACTGCGCGCCTGGATTTGAACTACCTCGTATATAAATGCGCTTTTTTCCTTTGCGCTCAGGCAGACCTGGGCGCGAGCAAGCAGCTGGGAAAAATGAGGCTCGCAGAAGCCTTTGCCATTTCTGAACAGTTCTTTAAATTCTAAGCTTTTTGTTTGGAGAAGCAGCGCCGTATCCATATATCTCTGCATTAGCTCCGCCTGCTTTTCGCATATTACGCAGGAGCATTCTCCGGCCGCCTGAAATTTGATAAATTCGTCTATCTGAGCGGACAGCTTTTTATCCTTTTGAGCGCTTTTTGATAGGGCTTCAAGCTGTTTAAGAGTTTTTTTATTGTGCTCTAAGAGAAAGGTATGCAATTGCAGCGCCAGAGGAAGCCGCTTGCCTCCGTCGTAGAGCTGCTTAAAATGCCGTGCGCAGAACCCTTTTTTATTTACTTCCACCCGATAGTCGGGGGACATGGCCGCGCCTCCTAAATATGTGTCGGTAAAGGAAGCGTCCAGCTTTTCGCGTATAAGGCAAAAGGGGCATTCGCTTTCCTCCTTAAAGGCGTCCAGCACCTCCGCGGTTTCAATATGGTAATCCATTTTTTCTCCTTATAATGTAAATACGTTGCCTTTCGGCGCGGCATCCGTATTTGCCGGACGCTCTTTTTCAGAATTTAAGACGGTTATTCGGTACCGCCTGTATTTTGATTTACCTTGGCGAATATCATCCTGCCGGCGCTGGTCTGCAAAACGCTGGTTACTATGCATTCTGCGCTTTGCCCTACCAGGCTTCTGCCTCCCTCCACCACTATCATGGTGCCGTCCTCAAAATAAGCCACTCCCTGGCCCGGCTCCTTGCCCTCCCGGACAATCTGCAGACTTAATTCTTCGCCGGGCAGCAGTACGGGCTTGACGGCGTTGCTTAAATCGTTCAGGTTGAGAATCTTTACTCCGCCCGCATGGGCAAGCTTATTAAGATTATAATCATTGGTTATAATGGCGGCGCCCTTTGCCTTAGCCAGCTTAAGCAGCCGGTTGTCTATATCGCCGTCGTATTCGGTAGAGTCAAATTGAATTACAACTCCCGATTCCTGAAGGCGGGCCAGCAAATCCATACCCCGGCGGCCCCGCGCCCGTTTAAGCACGTCCTCGCTTTCGGTGAGCCGCTTTAATTCGTTTACTACCGCCTGGCTGATTATAAAGGTGCCGGTCAGAAAGCCTGTTTGTATAACGTCGGCTATCCGGCCGTCTATAAGCACGCTGGAATCGGGAATATATACTGCGCCCGCGCCTTCTCCGCCGGTAAGGTCGATTTTAACTTCATCCCGCCGCGCCAGGGCCACTCTTATGCCCAGGATGCCGCAGGAAAGATAAAGCAGCAGATTGATAATGGTGGATATCAGAGGACTGGTAATTTGGAAGGCCTGAGCTATTAAAAAGGCGATTACCAGCCCCAGCACCAGCCCTATGAGGCAGAGGATTAAATCCTTTGTGGGCATTTTGGAAATTCTTTTTTCAGTACGCGCAATGCTCCTTGAGATAAATTCGGCGAATTTATCGCTGAATATGAAAAAAATCACGCCTGGAATTATGGCTGCCGCTCCAAAAATGACGCCTACGCCCGTTTCAGTTATTATATCGGCCAGGGTTACTTCATAGTAATTTCTGATAAAATCAATAAGGAAAAAAACAAGCCCTATGCCGCAGGCAGCGCCCAGCGGGAAAGATATTATTTTAAAAAGTCTTTTCATTTTCAGATTCCTCTTTATTGCGGCAGCAGATTTTCAGCAGATTTTAAATCTGAATGCAAGCGGCGCGCCTGAATTTTATATGAATATATTATATCATAAAGGCAAGGGCGCGCGCAAGAGGGCGCGCTCAATAACAGCCCTGAAGTGCAATTTTTGATGAGAGGCGCCTTTGCGCCATGAGCGCGTGCGCTTTGAAGCCCCGTCCGGGCGGGCTGCAGGCTCCGAACTATCAGCGGCGGTTCAGACCCTTGATTCCTCAAAGCATAATTTCAGCGCGCCTTTAAGGGTTTGGGCAAAATCCAGCCTTATACCGGCCTGCTCCAGTCCTTTTTTATTTCCCTGAGGCAGTATTACCCGCTTAAAGCCTAATTTCTCGCATTCGCTTATACGTTTTAACGCGCCGGTAACTGCGCGAAGCTCTCCTGTGAGGCCTATTTCGCCTATAAGCACGGTATCCCGGTCTATAGTTTGGGCGCGCAGGCTGGATACCAGAGCGCATACAAGGGCCAAATCGGCACCAGGTTCGTCAATTTTGAAGCCGCCCGCTACATTTACAAATACGTCCTGGCCGTAAAGCTTAAAGCCCAGCTTTTTTTCCAGAACGGCCAGCAGCATGCTTAAGCGGTTGTAATCTACGCCTGTGGCTGTTCTGCGGGGCATGGGGGCGACGGCTGTGCTGCACAGGGCCTGGATTTCGCAGAGCACGGGACGGCTGCCCTCCATGGCGCAGTATACTGCCGAGCCAGGCTCGCTCCTGAGGCTCTGGCTTAAAAACATTTCGCTGGGATTAGCTACCTCCTCCATACCTGAAGAGCTCATTTCAAATACGCCTATTTCATTGGTGGAGCCGAAACGGTTTTTTGCCGCGCGGAGTATGCGGAAGGTTGTGGAACGCTCTCCCTCAAAATAAAGCACGGTATCCACTATATGCTCCAGCACCTTGGGGCCGGCAATGGAGCCTTCCTTGGTAACATGTCCTACTATAAATATTGAACAGCCCTCTTCCTTTGCAAGGCGCATAAGGCGTCCGGCGCATTCGCGTACCTGGGATACGCTGCCAGGAGCGCTGCTTATTTCTGGAGCGTAAACGGTTTGTATTGAGTCGCAGATAACTATTTCAGGCTTTAAAAGCTGTATATGATTTATAATATCGTTTAATTCAGTTTGAGCCAGGATATAAAGCTCGCCGTTTATTTCTCCCAGCCTGTCCGCTCTGAGGCGCACCTGTTTAGCAGATTCTTCCGCGGATATGTAAAGGGTCTTAACGTTCATGCGGGCGCAGTTGAGCGCCATTTGGAGGAGCAGCGTGGATTTGCCTATCCCCGGGTCTCCGGCGCATAGCACTACCGAGGCGGGAACTATGCCTCCGCCCAGCACCCGTTCCAGCTCGGGGATTCCGCAGGCTGTGCGCAGAATTTCGGCGGTTTCCACATCCTTAAGATGGATAGGAGATGTGCCGGCGCTAAAGGAAACAGGCGCGTTTTGAGGGCGCTGGGGCTGTATTACTTCTTCAATTAAACAGTTCCAATTCTGACAGTTGGGACAGCGTCCCATCCATTTGCCTGATTCATATCCGCATTCTGAGCATACGAAGCGGGTTTTTGCTTTTGCCAATTTAAAATCCTCCTTTAAGAGCAGCGCGTCCGTACCGCGCCTTTATAGGGACTGCAAATAGTTTTTGCGGTCAGGGTCAGAGGGGAAGAGCCCTGCGGGGCCGTCTGCCCCCGCAAAGCGGGGGCAGACGGCCCAAGCCGGAGGCTTGGACCGTCCGGCGGGCCTGCGGCCCGCAAGCGGCCGGCCCCGCAGGGCTCTTCCCCTCTGACCCTGGCCGTATGCTTTAAATGAATTTATCCCAGTATATTATACATAAAGACGTCTCCCGAGCCGCTGGAGGATTTATCCTCCCATACTACCACCCGCCCCTGCGTTTCGGGCAGTATGGAGGCCCTGTCCGCGCTGGAGACTCGCATCAGCGTGTTGGCTCCGTAATAATAGGCCCATATCTCCTGATTGCTGTTTATTACTACAAAATCAGTTCCCAGCGCGTATGAGGTAACGCCTGTCTGCAGCATTGAAACCTCTCCCGAGGCTAAATCCAGCATGTACAGGCTGGAATCAGGCGCCTTGTTTTTGTCTATCCATATCATGACTTCGCCGTTATACATAGGCTCGTGCACATACATTCCGGCGGGATAATAATATACCTTTAAGGTGTCGTTTTCCGAGCTGGAGGGCAAAACCTGCCAGGGCCCGACTGGAGCGGAGGAGCTTAAGGAGGGAGTTGGGGCGGCGCCGGAGGGGGTGTTGGGACTAACGGTACTGCCGGGAGAGGAAGAATGCTGAGGCGGGCCCGAGGCGTTTGTTCCTTGCTCCTGGTCCTCCGGATTGTAATTGCCGTCCATGGTAAAATCCGCTCTGAAAATGGCGCTTTCTCCGCTTCCGGACGGGTCTTCTCCTACCCATATAACCGTATTTTCATAGATGTATGGCGCGCTGAGGGCATAGGCGGTTTGGTGGAATTCCTCTATAACTATGTCCTCCTCGCTGTTTAATTCAAGCAGATAAAGCCGGTCGCTTTCCTCGTCAATTTGCTCCATCCATGCCAGCAAATCGCCGTACAGGCTCAGCTTGGGCCGAAGGTTGCCTACTTCCCGAACTTTGCTTATCTGGTTGTTTTGGCGGTTCAGCTTATAGATTATGTTGGTGCCCTTATGGTCTGTATCCAGCCAGATTATCCATTTATCGCTAATAAAATATTCAAAAATTTCTCCGTCCTCAATTTGAGTAGTGGCGATTTTGGTATATTTTTGAGTGGTAACGTCAAAAAGGTAGAGGGTGGTAAGCACGGGCTTTTCAATAGAACCGTTGCCCGCCGAGAAAAGCAGCTCGCTGCCGTATACTGCCGGCCGGTTAATCCGCTTTTCTTCTACTATTATCTGCTTGGCGTTTATGCTGTTGTCCATTATTATCATGCCCGACGGCTCTGAAATGAGAGGAGGCCCGGTGGGAGTGGGGTTGGCCCATGCTCCCGGCGGAGTCAGGCTGGAAAGCGTCTGGCCGGAGGAAAATCCAGGACTGGCGTCAATTGTGCGGCTGGAGTCCTTTATGGATACTATAAGAATGGCCGCGATAATCGCTATGCAGGCGGTAAGAAATATAAGGTTTTCTTTTGCAGATATGGTTCTGGATTTTTTCCTGCGCGGGCGCCGGCCCCTTTGGCCGGCCATATCCACCATGTCCGCTTCATCGCTCTGCTCGACGGTATTATTTTCAGAAGAAGGGTAAAGGCTTTTATTAAGCGTAGCGTCTTGGGTATCCGGCCTGAGGGCGTCGTTTGCAGAGGGAGAGGCCGGGTTTGAATCCTTAACAGCACGGCGCGGGTTATCCTCGCTTTCGGAAAAATGCGCCGTCCTGGCCGAATCGTGGGATTGGTCCGCGTTCTGCTCATGAGCCGCCTGAACTGCGTTCATAGCTGCGCCGGAGCTTGGGTTATTATCCGTCTCTTCAGCCGCATTTGAAAATTCGTCCGCGTTTTGGTCTGGCGCAGAGCCTTTAGCTTCTTCAAACGCGCCTTCTGATATAACTGTCTCCCCGGCCGGTTCAATAGCGCCCTCCGGCTTTTTAGGCCCGGAAGCTGCCGCCGCGTCTTGGAAAGGCTCTAAGGGCGCGTTTAAAGAGTCCTCTTTTTTGCGGACTTCTCCGATGCTCCGGGAGGACGGCTGTCTTTTTAAAGAGGGATTCTCATTCTGCGCCGCTTGGGATTTTGCTTCAGGGGTTTGCTCCTGCTTTTCCCGTTGCATATGCGCATATCTGCCTGTGCGCTTGCCGGGCTTACTGTTCTTTTTGGAAAAACTGCTGTATTTCATGTGTTAATTATCCTTTTTTATTATAAGAGCGCAGGCCGTTGCCGCAATGCCCTCCCTGCGGCCTGTAAAGCCGAGCCGTTCGGTTGTGGTTGCCTTGACGCCCACGCGCTCGGCCTCTATTTGGAGCGCCTGGGCGATATTTATTCTCATTTGTTCCTTATATGGGGCAAGCTTGGGCGCCTGCGCGGCGATTACGCTGTCCAGATTTATAATTAAAAATCCGTTTTCTTTTAATAGAGCGCCTGTCTGCTTAAGCAGCGCCAGGCTGTCCGCGTCCTTAAAGGCAGGGTCGTTGTCGGGAAAAAGCTGGCCGATATCAGGCAGGCCCGCCGCTCCCAGCAGCGCGTCCATAATGGCGTGGCAGAGCACATCCGCGTCCGAATGTCCCGCCAGGCCCGTCTCATGGGCAATTTTAACTCCGCCTATTATAAGAGGCCGGCCGGGCGTCAGAGCGTGCACGTCCAGTCCCGAGCCTACGCGCATATTTAGTAAATTCATTTGCTCTCCTCCGTTACCGGGCTGTACATTCCTGCGGCCTCGTCTTTAAGCGCGTGCTCGTTAAGGGAAAGCACCTTAAAGCTGCTTGAACGCCCTCCGAAATTAAGGGTTATTATGTCTCCCTGCTTAAGCGCGGTTCCCGCCTTGGCCGGCCTGCCGTTTACGCTTACTTTTCCGGCGTCGCAGGCCTCGTTGGCTATTGTCCTGCGCTTTATAAGCCGGGATACCTTCAAGAATTTATCTAATCTCATATTTTTCACCTTTATTATTAGCGTTTTGCCGTCACTTAATTATATTTTCAGCGCTTTTTTACGGATAGTATTTTTAAAAGCCGTGCGCGCCGGGCATTAAGTTATTTTTTATTATAGCACTTTTCCTTAAATTTATAAAGAGGTATGAAAGGCTGAACAGATAAAGTATACATTCTTTTCACATATGCATATATGAACGCTTGATAAAATTAAGATGCGCGGCGCTTTTTCTCCTGAAACTGCGCTTTTGCTTCCGAAACGGCATTCTTGCTCCTGAAACTGCGCTTTTTCTCCCGAAGCGCTGCTTTTTTATTAAGCCGAAAGGGAAAGCGCCTTAAAAGCGCCCTAAAATGGGCCGGAGGACGAATATGAGCAATATTTCGCTTGCGAATATAAAAATTGTATTATAAAATAATAAAAATATAACTGATTTTAAGCGTATGCGTTAAAATTATGCTGCGGAAGCGCGAAAATCAGCGCGGGAGGACAGCGGTCGCCGTAAAAATCAGACGGAGAAAAAGGCCGCGGAGGCGCGGGCGAAAGGAGAGAGGTTTATGGCAAGAATAGGCATAAATGGCTTTGGAAGAATAGGCAGGCTTGCTCTCAGGGCGGCCTTAAAGCGCCCTGGAGCGGAGGTAACGGCCGTCAACGACCCATTTGTGGATGTGGATTATATGGCGTACATGCTTAAATATGATTCGGTTCACGGACGCTTTGACGGGAGCGTCCAGTCTCAACCGGGCAGGCTGATAGTAAACGGCCGGGAAATAGCCGTATTTAATTGCATGAACCCGGCGGATATCCCGTGGAGAATGGCGGGCGCGGAATATATCCTGGAGGCGACCGGGGTTTTCACCAGCATGCCCAAGGCTGCGCCTCATTTTGCCGGGGGCGCAAAAAAGGTTATTATTTCGGCGCCCAGCTCGGACGCGCCTATGTTCGTTATGGGCGTGAATAACGATAAATATACTCCGGATATGAATATAGTCTCCAACGCCAGCTGCACCACTAACTGCCTTGCGCCCTTGGCCAAGGTTATAAACGAGTATTTCGGCATAGAGGAAGGGCTGGCTACCACCGTGCATTCCACAACCAACAGCCAGAAAACTGTGGACGCTCCCTCCAGGCGGGATTGGCGCGGGGGCCGGGCGGCCGGGGGCAATATAATTCCCAGCACTACGGGCGCGGCCAGGGCTCTGGGCAAGGTGCTGCCCGAGCTTAACGGCAGAGTAACGGGCATGGCTCTGAGAGTGCCCACCTTGGACGTATCCGTGCTGGATTTTACCTGCCGGCTTAAAAGGGGCGCGTCCTACGACGAAATATGCAGGGCGGTCAAGGAGCAGAGCGAGGGGCCGCTTAAGGGCATAATGGCTTATACCGACGAGCCCGTGGTTTCCAGGGATTTTACTACCGACCCGCATACCTGTATTTTTGACGCCAGGGCGGGCATTTCTTTAAATCAGCATTTTGTCAAGCTTATAGCCTGGTATGACAACGAATGGGGATATTCAAATAAGGCGGTGGACCTTATTATGCATATGGCCGGCGCGGACGGCGAACAATGACCCTGATAAAAATTTGAGACCTTTATATATAGATAAGGAGGAAGCTTATGTTAAGGCTGGCATGCTGCGTTGCAATGATTTTGGCGCTGATGTGCGCCTGTACTCCTCAAACGCCGCAGGGAGGCTCCGGCCAGCCTGCGGGGAGCGCTTCTCTTACTCCGCAGGGGACGGCCGATACCGAGAATATTATGGAAAATTACGGTAATATTGTGGGAGTAGACGCTCTGGGACGGGTTGCGCCCCCTGCGGGAGGAGAAAGAAAAAACCGCTATGTCGGCTGCTTTTACTGGCTCTGGCACGGACAGCATGCCGGAGGGGATATTTTTGATATAAGCAAGCTGCTAAGCCAAAGCCCGGAGGAGCTATGGAATACCCAAGGCACGGAGAACAGTCCGCTTTACAGCTTTCATTGGTGGGGAGAACCCCTGTACGGCTATTACCATTCTCAGGATGAGTGGGTGCTGAGGAGGCATCTGGAGATGCTTACTTACGCGGGCGTGGATTTTCTGGCTATAGACCTTTCAAACGGAACTGTTTATTTAGAGCCTATAAAGCTGCTTATGAGCCTTATACAGGAATACCGCGCCGAGGGCTTTGACTGCCCCCAGATAACCTTTTTTACTCATGTTGATTCAAAGGGAGTTGTGGAAAAGCTTTATAAAGAGATATACGGCAGGAACTACTGCCCCCTGTCCTGGTGGAGTCCGTATGAGGATAAAAAGCCCTTTATGATTGCTTATCCCGACCCGGACGCGGAGGGCATTGCTACGGGCAGCGGCGTAACGCGCGGCCCGTATTCGGAGGAGATAGCTGATTTCTTTCATTTTAAGGCGCCCCAATGGCCGGACGAGGAATTTGTTGCGGACGCGTTCCCCTGGATAGACTGGGGCCGGTATCCTCAGGCGGACCATACCGACGTTATAAGCATATCGCCCGCGTCCGGCCCCGGAACTCCTATGAGCCATGCGGTATTGTATGAGGACGTATATAGCGGCAGGATGTGGGGAAGGGGCTGGAACGGTCTGCGTAATGAGCCTAACGGCGTGGAAAGAGGCAATTTTTTTCAGAGCCAATGGGATTATGCTATTGAAAATGACCCTGAGATAGCGTTTATAGACGGCTGGAATGAATGGATAGCGCAAAAGCTGGTCCTGAATCCCGATACCCATCCCGAAGTATATTTTGCGGACGCCTTTAATATGGAGTTTTCCCGGGACTGCGAACCTATGAAGGATGGCTATGAGGACAATTTTTTGATGCAGACGGCTTTGAATATACGCGCGTATAAGGGCGAAGAAAGCACGCTCTCTTATCCTGAAGCCGACGGCCTGGACTGGGAAAACGCGGCGGTATACCGGGATTTCGGCAGCGCGGATATAGAACGCTCGCATAAGGCCGCCTGGGGAGATGTAATCTATACTCAGCCGGCGGGCAGAGTCAATATTCAGGAAATACGCCTGCTGCACGATAAGGAGAAGCTGTATTTCCGCATAACCGCGCAAAAGGATATAGGCGAGCGCTCGGGCTCCGAATGGATGAATCTCTTTTTGAGCACGGGAGAAGTATCCCTTAAGGGCTGGGAGGGCTATGAATATGTAATCAACCGTACCGGCTTAGGCAGCTTGGATAAGCTGGGAGAGGATTTTTCTCTTGAAAACGCCGGAGGCTGTACTGTAGAAATTGATAAAAATGTGATGTATATAACGCTGGACCGCGCGCTCATTGGCTTAAGCGGAGAATTTTCCGTTTATTTTAAGGTCGCCGACGGCATAGAAAGCCCGGAGGATATAATGGATTACTACGTTTCGGGGCAGTCGGTGCCTATGGGGAGATTCAGCTTCTGGTACAAGGGAAGATAAAGCTGTCTGAAACCGCTGCGTCCTGTGCTTTGCCGGGCGGTACAATCGAACGCCGCGCGCTGGGGAGAGAAAAGCTTTTAAGCTCCGCAGTTGCCGCCTCTCCGGGCGTATTTTGCGAACTGTACGGCAAAGAAAATATAAGAGGGCGTTAGGTAAAAGCGCATCCTGCTCTGAGAGCATTGTTCAAGTTGCCTCAAGGGGGACAACACGGTAAAGCCGAACAATTCGCTCTTCCGACCGCCTTTTTTGTCAATTTAGGGTACCCTCAGTTTACAAGGAACTACACGCCTCAAAACGGGATAATTTCTTCATTTT
>OGCQ01001069.1_pt1 | contig 37242 bp, 30 predicted proteins | sample 1570161 | NCBI WGS metagenome assembly OGCQ01 (sample SAMEA4384402, study PRJEB24528) | human gut metagenome | reverse complement strand
TACGACGCCCTGATTAACAGTCAGGTGTTCTACCGGCTGAACTATCGGGGAATTTCACTGTGGTGCTGACCACATATGCTATTATACGTTTTTAATGCGTTCTTGTCAACACTTTTTTTAAAAATTTTTTAAAATTATTTTACAGCAATTTTTACAACTATTTTCTGCACTGCCGAAGGCTCATTTTCCGCATTGCAGCCGGGGCGGTGCAGCTCCCACGGAAACAGCACTGCAAAGTCGCCTGCGTTTAAAACAACATAGTCATTTTCTTCAATGTTTTCAAAAAACAGCAGGTCGCGTTCTTCGGCGTAATCTTCAACAACTTTTACATCTGCCGTGCGCGGCGCAAAATAAATCTTTTCCGTCCCCTTGCCAAGGTACTGCACATCTATATATTTGTTGTGCGCTTCCGGCTTTTTGGTGCTGCGGTCTGCCGTGGTGTAGTTTTCAACATTGGCATACATTTTTTCGCCGTCCAGCACGTATCTGCCGTCCGCAACTTTGCTGAAATCGGTAGCTGCCAGATATTCCAGCGCTTTGCGGAGGTCTTCGCTTAAATAGGGAAGCAGTTTTTCAATATCATTTTTATGTCCAAAAATCATCTTCTCAACCTTCTTTCGTTAAATATTTGTTATATTCTGCGCCGGCACTAAAAATCCTTTGCAAAAAGCCTGCTTTTATTATAAAATTGTGCATATCGCTATTTAAAGAAAGGACGAAACCGTGAGCTATTTAAATGTTACCAACGTATCACATTCTTTTGGCGGCCGCCAGATTCTGGAGAATGTGTCTTTTAAATTAATGCGCGGCGAGCATGTAGGGCTTGTCGGCGCCAACGGCGAAGGCAAATCTACCTTTTTAAACATTGTTACCGGCCATACCCTGCCGGATGAAGGTAAAGTGGAATGGCCCGGCAAAGTAACCGTAGGCTACCTTGACCAGCAGAGCACGCTGCAAAAGGGCATGACTATCCGCGAAGTGCTGCGCACAGCTTTTGACGGCATGTACAAGATGGAAGCCGAAATGTTGGAGCTGTACGAAAAAATGGGCGACGCTACTCCCGAAGAAATGGACAAAATGATGGAAACCGTCGGCGAAATACAAACCGAACTGGAACACGGCGGATTTTATTCGCTGGACAGCAAAATTGAAGAAACCGCCAACGGGCTTGGGCTTGGCAGCATAGGGCTCGACCGTGACGTAGCGGAACTCAGCGGCGGTCAGCGCAGCAAAGTGCTTTTAACCAAGCTTCTTCTGCAAAATTCTTCCATTCTGCTTTTGGACGAACCTACCAACTATCTTGACGTTGAACATATTGAATGGCTGACAAAATTTTTGCAGAACTATGAAAACGCCTTTATTTTAATCAGCCACGACATCAGCTTTTTAAATAAAGTAGTTAATGTTATTTACCACCTGGAAAACTGCGAGCTTACCCGTTACACCGGCAACTACGACAAATTCCAGGAAATGTACGCCATTTACAAAGCACAGAAAGAAGCGGCTTATGAACGCCAGCAGCAGGAAGTTGCCAAGCTGGAAGACTTTATTGCCCGCAACAAGGCACGCGTAGCCACTACCAATATGGCAAAAAGCCGCCAGAAAAAACTGGACAAAATGGAAATGATTGAAAAGCCGCGTGAAAAGCCCAAAGCGCATTTTCAGTTTAAGGAAGCACGCACACCGAGCCGTTACCTGGCCGTTGCCGAAGATTTGGTACTTGGCTACGATACACCGCTTACCCGCCCCGTCAGCTTTAAAATCGAATGCGGGCAGAAAATCGCCATCCGCGGCGTAAACGGTCTTGGCAAAACCACGCTTTTAAAAACCATTTTGGGCATTATTCCGCCCATCAGCGGCAAAATAGAACTGGGGCAGTTTTTGGAGCCCGGCTATTTTGAGCAGGAAGAACGCGAAAAGAACGAAAACACCGCGCTGGAAGATGTTTGGAACGAATACCCCGGCATGACCAACTACGAAGTACGTGCCGCCCTTGCCGCCTGCGGGCTGACCAACGAACACATTACCAGCAAAGTATTTGTTTTAAGCGGCGGTGAAGCTGCCAAAGTGCGCCTGTGCAAGCTGATGCTGAAAAACGTTAACTGGCTGGTGCTGGACGAACCTACCAACCATCTTGACGTTGACGCCAAAGCCGAGCTTAAACGCGCGCTTATTGATTTTAAGGGCAGCGTGCTTTTAGTATCGCACGAGCCGGAGTTTTACGAAGACTGGGTTACAAGCGTCTGGAACATTGAGGACTGGACCACAAAAATAATTTAAAACTAAAAACGGCAAAGAAAAACCGGAGTAAACTTAATTACTCCGGTTAATTTTTTATCTCATGTTTTCGATGAAGTCTTCAAAGGCGTTAATCAAAATCGGATGGCCCGTAACTTTTAAATCGCGCAGGTAAGTGCCGTAAGATTCATACCATTTTTCTTCCATTTCCATGGTAAGGCCTTCTTTTTTGTATTCTTCAATCATTTTTAAAATAAAGCGGTTGGCTTCGCCAGTTTCTTTGTTAACGTTAAGCGGAATGATGCGGGTTTCGGCATCATAGGTTTCAACGGTAACATCCCAGCCGCCGGGTACGGGCGGACGGCGGGTAGCTTTAATTAAATAGCCGGGCGCAAAACCAACATAAGCGCCGCCAAGCGAATTATAAAGCTTTGCTTTGGTAAGCGGATAGCCGTTTTTGTTGCCCCATTTTACAATTTCTTCGCAGACTTCGTTATTATGAATAACGCTGGAAAATTCAGCAGTTGCCAAAACTTCGGACATAGTTTTTACCTCCATATCACTTAATATCTTTTATTGTACTTTATCCACGCGCCAAATTCAATATGCACAGCATTTTTTATGCCCGCTTTAATGTAATTTTTGTGCTTTTATTTTGTAAAGTTGTTTGCACTTTTGCTATATCCTATGCTAAAATAAATTAGCAACTGATTGTAAAACCATCCAAAATATCCGTTTACGGTTTTTTAACGCAAATAATACGAGGTGAAGACTAATGAGCAGGCGCATGACCACTTCCGAAGCAATCAACGAAGCAAGGCGCTGTTTAAACTGTGCCCGTCCGCTTTGCCGCACGGGCTGCCCAATAGAAAACAATATTCCGCAATTTATCCGCGCTTTAAGCGAAGGCAACATCGGGCTTGCCTACGAAATTATCTCCGAGCGCAGCAACCTGCCTGCCATTTGCGGCAGGGTATGCCCGCATGAACGCCAGTGTGAAGCGCACTGCGTTTTGTCCAAAAACAAACACGGCATTGAAATCGGCAGTTTGGAAATGTTTATTGCCGATTTTGCCCACGAAAACAATTTAAAACCGCTGCCGCCTTCCACCGGCAAACGCGGTAAAGTAGCCGTTATCGGCAGCGGCCCGGCAGGCCTTACCGTTGCAGGCGACCTTGCCAAAATGAATTTTGCCGTTACCATTTTTGAAGGCCAGTCCGAACCCGGCGGTATTTTACTGTTCGGCATTCCGGAATTCCGCCTGAACAAAGACGTAGTACGCCGTGAAATTAAAGAACTGCTGCACCTCGGCGTGGAAATTAAAACAAATACCCTTATCGGTCCCGATTATACCGTTGACGATTTGTTCAGCATGGGCTATGACGCAATATTCATGGGCACCGGCACATCCCTGCCGCGTACGCTCAACATTCCCGGCAAAGAACTTACCGGCATTTTAACCGCCACCTACTTCCTGCGTATGGTTGTGCTTTCCGACAGCGGCAAACTGGATGAAAGCGAAACATTGCTACATGTCGGCGATAACGTTATCGTTATCGGCGCAGGCAACGTGGCTATGGATGCCGCACGCACGGCAATCCGCCGCGGCGCTAAAAATGTTACGGTTGTTTACCACAAAACGGAAGCCGAGATTTCCTGCTTCCCCTCCGAATACGAAGCAGCCGTTAAAGAAGGCGTGCAGTTTAACTTTTTGCAGCAGCCCATTGCCTACCTTAACAAAAAACAAATGCGCGCGCTTAACGCCATGCGCCAGAAAGCTTCCGAAAGCGACGAAACTGAACTTGCAGGGCTTTTGGTGCAGAACATTGTTAAAACGGAAGACGGGCAGTTTATTGAAGAAGGCGGCCAGGTTGCCCTGCCGTGCGACTGCGTAATTCTGGCTATCGGCCAGCGCCCTGCGGCAAGAATTGTTTCTACCACCAAAGGCATTCAGGTTGATGACCGCGGCTTTGTTATTACGCGTGAGCGCCCCTACGGTATGACCACACGTGCAGGCGTATTCAGCAGCGGCGATGTGGTACACGGCCCTGCTACCGTGGTGCTTGCCATGAGGGAATCCAAAAAGGTTGCGGCAGGCATTGCGCAGTATATCGACGCAAAAAAGCTGCTGGCTGAATGTGAAGAAGTACCCGAAAACTTAAAATAAGCAAAAAATTAACCACATTGGGTGTTATGCCCAATGTGGTATTTTTTATGCCCATAAACCTGTTAAGGCAAATTTATCTACATCAGCAAGCCCTTTATCGGTTAAGCGCAGGTGCGGTATTACCGGCAATGCCAGGAACGAAAGTACCATAAACACATTCAGCCCTTCCGGCACGCCAAGCTCCGCCGTCCAGTAGCGCAGCTGCTTTAAGCGCCTGTTAACAAATTCCATGCGCTGGCCGCTCATCAGCCCTGCAAATGGCAGCGGCAAAATGGCTTTTACCTCGCCGTCCAGCGCCACGGCAATACCGCCGCCTTCTTTGCGCAGCGCTGCGGCAGCCGTAAGCATATCGGCATCGTTAGTGCCTGCCACAATTAAATTATGCGAATCGTGTGCAACGGTAGAAGCAACTGCCCCTCGTTTTAATTTTAGCCCCTGTACAAAACCAAGCCCAACATTGCCTGTTGCATGGTGGCGCTCAAACACTGCCAGCTTTAAAATATCACGCGAAGTATCGCTTACGGCCTCACCGTTAATGCACAAAGGCTTTTCCAAGCGCGCTTCGGTTAAAATCTGCTCCGGCACAATGCGGATAACCTTAATATTTTTATCAGGCTCTGCCATGATTTTCAGCCTGCTGCTGTCCAAATCCTTAATGTTTGTTCCCGCAGCAGCGGGTTTAAGATAAGGCTCGCTCTCCCACAGCAGTTTGCCGTTCTGTACAACTTTTTTGCCGTTTTTAAATACAAACTGCGGCGTAAAGTCCTGTAAATTGGTCAGCACGTTAATATCTGCCAGATAGCCAGGCGCCAAAGCACCCCTGTAATGCAGGCGGAAACGTTCGGCCGTGTTCAGAGTTGCCATCTGCAAAAGCATTTCTGCCGCGTAACCGTGCGTAACGCCAATTTCCAGCATATAGTTAATGCTGCCCTGCGTTACCAGTTCATCCAAATGGCGGTCGTCCGTTGCCATGCAGCAGCGGCGGCTGTTCAGCGGTGTAACGCACTGCAAAAGTTCCAGCAGGTTGTGCGCGCCGCTTGCCTCACGCAGCATTAAATAGCAGCCGCGGCGTATTTTTTCAATACCCTCCTGCCAAGTTGTAGCCTCATGGTCGCTTGTTACGCCGGCAGCAAGGTAAGCGTTTAAATCGCTGCCGCTGATGCCCGGCCCGTGCCCGTCGCAAATGCCGCCGCGCACCAGCGCCATTTTTTTCATTACGCCTTCATCGCCGTACAAAACGCCGGGGTAATTCATCATCTCACCCAGGCCAAGCACGCGCGGATGGCTTAAAAACGCCTGCAAAGCATCTGCTTCCAGCACAGCGCCGCTTGTTTCCATGCCCGTTGCCGGTACGCACGAAGGCAGCATAAAGAACACGTCAAGCGGCATATCTTCCGTTTCCTCAAGCATCCACTTTAAGCCTTCCGTGCCCAGCACGTTGGCAATTTCGTGCGGGTCGGCAAAAATGCCGGTAACGCCGTTTAACAGCAGCAGGCGCGCCAGCTCGCGCGGAGCAAGCATAGTGCTTTCAATGTGCATATGCGCATCCAGAAAGCCCGGCGTTAAATATTTGCCAGCCATATTGTATTCTTCCGCACCCTTGTAGCTGCCGATACCGGCAATCACGCTGCCGCATACGGCAACATCGGCCGTTTCCCACTCGCCGGTAAAGCTGTTAAACACATTGCCGCCCTTTAAAACAAGGTCAGCCTTTTCCAGCCCACGGGCAACACGCAGCAGCCTTTGTTCAAATTCTGCGTCACGCATAATCTTACCTCATGTTAATAAACTGCAAATCTACGCCGAAATCTCCCGCTTTTAAAGTTTGTATTACGGCCTGCAAATCATCTTTTTTAGCGCCGCTGATTCTTACCTGGTCATCCTGCATCTGCGCAGTTACTTTTAATTTGGTAGCTTTAACGGCGGCAATAATAGCTTTGGCCTTTTCTTTGGGAATACCCTGCAAAATATTCAGCGTCTGCCTTACAGTGCCTTTGGTGGCAGGCTCAACCTTGCCCAGTTCCAGGCAGCGCAGCGGAATGCCGCGTTTAGCCATGCGCGCACGCAGAATGTCGATAATCGCATTTAGTTTGTACTCGTCTTCGGCGGCAAGTTTAATGCATTTTTCTTCCAGCTCAATGCTGGCGTCGCTGCCGCGGAAATCGTAACGCTGGGCAATCTCCTTTTTGGTCTGGTTAACGGCGTTGTCCATCTCCTGCATATCCACCTGAGAAACAACGTCAAAAGAACTGTCTTTAGCCATTTATATAATCACTCCATTCTTGTATTGTGCTTATATTTTATCATAACAAATGCAATTTGGCACCTTTTTGCTTGCGCAGATATAAACTAACCCCCGATACATAAAGTACCGGGGGTTTAAACAGCCTTCCCTCATTTGGCCATTAGTCGATAATGTTGTGCTGATATTCGTTGTACTGAGCTTTCAGTTTCTGCATAATTTCTGCCATTTCCAGCTGCAAATTGGAAGCTGCGTCAAAGTCGCCTCTTGCAAATGCTTCACGGGTCATGGTAAACAGGCTCGGCTGCTCGGTAACGTCTTTAGCCATGGTGTTGCGCATTGCGGCGATTTTTTCCCACATTGCCGCATCATGCGTGGTATGGTTATCGTCGTCATGCAGTTTTTTCATCAGGCAGATTTCCTTATGATATTCAGGAATAATTCTGTTGAGCAGTTCCGTCTGCCAACGGATTAAAGCGCCTTTGGCGAAGGATTCGATAAATTCTTTTTTAATAATATTGCCGGTGGTAAGCACGGCAATTTTTTCAGGATAGTTTTTAATGGCGCACATGTTTTCCCAAACGGTTGCGGGCGGTTTGCCAAACAGGTGGGCGCGTTCTTCTTCGTTGTAGTCTTCAAATACGTCATGCTCGCTGCGGTATTCTCTGTCTTTTTCAAGGTAGAAGCCTTCTTCGCCCGCTTTTTTGGACAGCTCGTTTTCCATTTCCTTAAGCGTTTTGCCGGATTCCACGCAGGCTTTAATGCCGTCCAGCATGGAGATGTAGAAAGCTGCAATAGCAAGGTAGGTATTGGTATACGGGTTCGGGGAACGCATTTCAATACGGGTTGCCATCGGGCTGTCGATGTCGCGGATTAAGCCTGCCAGAATGGTACGGTTACGGGAAGGTACTTCCGGGCTGAGGCCGAGCGAAGTTACGATGCAGACAGGCGCTTCAAAGCCGGGTTTCAAACGGTTCAGAGAGTCGATAGTGGAAGAAATGAAGGGGTTGATTACTTCATAGTTTTTCAAAAGCCCCATCATGGAACCGTAACCAACGGCAGAGAGGAATTCGGTGTGCATATCTTTCGGTGCAAACAGGTTAACAACTTTGCCGTTTTTCATTTTGGCGGCAATGCCTACGTGGGTATGTTCGCCGCTGCCGGCAACGCCCGGAACGGGTTTTGCCTGGAAGGAAACTTCAAGGCCGTTCAGGCGGAAAATTTCTTTAACAATGATGCGCGCCAGAAGTTCGTTATCGGCAGTTTGTACGCCGTAGCTGTATTTCCAGTCTACTTCCAACTGTTCCATAACGTGGGTCATATGGCCGTTGTCGTCAATCTGTCCGCGTACGCCGCCGCATTCCTTATGTCCCATTTCAGGCCCAAGGCCGTAGGCTTCCAGCATTTCAACTGTTTGTTCCAGCGCGGTGCGCACATTGCCGCGGCAGCGCTGCCAGTATTGTTCCTGCATCATCTGCGAGGAGCTTAATGCTTCAATCGGAGCATCTTCACGCGGAGATTTTACCCAGAATTCCAGTTCGGTTGCGCAGGTGAAAATAATTTTTTCAATATCTTCACCGCTGATATGTTCCAAACCTGCAACCTGCGGATGCTTTTTAAAGAGCTCCAGCAGTTCTTTTTCAACATAGTCCAGCGTATCGTGCAGAATAGAGCGGGAGTCAACGCGTACGTTATTGTGTACAAGGAAGCACGGAATACGCAGCGTGCCAACCATTCTGCCGGTTGCGGAATCAAAATGTTCGTAGTTATAGTCAATATACCAGTTTACGCTGCTGTCGATTTTCATATCAACGCGGGCGTTATTTAAAGTAGCAATACCGGTAAGCACAACGGAACTGCCGTCGGTCTGGGCAGCCATGCCTTCCAGAAAGCCGTCAATATCTTTCAAAAACAGGCTGATAGGCACTTTTTCGTCGGTATCGTTGCCTGCAAAATCAACACCCATAAAGGAAACGAATTTAATTTCCGGGTGCGCTGTTAAAATCTCGGTCAGTGTTTCTCTGTTCTGTTCTTCGGGGCTGATAACATAAAGCATATCTGGGTTCATCATGTCGGTCACCTGCGGCTTTTCGCCGCGCTCCTTTCATTTAATTAAAATAATTAAAACAAAAATAAAATACAAAAGACCCTGCTACTTGGGCATACAAATAGCAGGGTCTCCATTGACCACGTTTGTATTATATCAAATAATTTTCTCCGCGTCCAGTAAAATCTTTCCGGTTTTGTAAAAATTTTAACGTTTGCCTAAAAAGCGGATGAGTATTTCCTCCAGCATTTCAAACTGCCTGCCGCCGTAGCGGATACTGGCGTTAAAATCTGCCAGAGCCAGCATAAATTCCGATAAGCCGTGCGCAGTAAAATTACGGCACTGCTCCATTAATTTTTTTACGGCATAGGGCGACATTTTTAAAGCGGAAGCCGCCGTTTGCTGATTCATTCCCTGCGCCGCCAGCTCTTCAACCTGCGCCAGACGGCGAACCTGAAAGGCAATCAAGCCGCTGACGGCTATCGCGCTGCCGCCATGTTTCTTTTCGTTCTGCAAAAGTTCCAGCGCTTCGGGCAGGTTCTTTTGGGCAATGGCGTTTAAAAGCGCAAAGCGCGAAACTTCCGGCAGGGAAGAAAATACAGCTTCAACATCGGCTTTTGTCCAAATGCGCCGTTTGCCGCCGTAAACGTACAGCTTTTCTATTTCCTGCTCAAGCAAAAGCAGCGGTGCTGTATCGGCCGCAGAAAGATATTCCATCACCGTTTGTTCCGCATCATATTCAAAACGGCAGCCGCGTTTTTTTGCTTCGGCATCAAGCCACGGCTTAAGCTGGTACGGCTTCAGCGGTTTACATTCGCAGGCAGCGCCTTCTGCAGCCAGCATTTTATAAAGACGCCCGCGCTTGTCTATTTTGCTTACGCTGATAAACATATGGCAGAACTCCGGCACATTTGCCAAAATTGCTTCCAGATTTTCTTTCTGTTTTTTTTCGGCGGCAAAAATTTTATCGTCGCTGATGATGACGAGGCTGCTGCCGCCAAAGAACGGATAAGTGTTAACGGCGGCATTAAGCCTTTTTAAATCCGTATCGCGGTCGAAAACGCTTATTTCCATATCTTCATCCGCCGCACTGCCAAAAACATATTTTTTTATGCAGGCTGCGGCTTTGCTGCGGTAATAGTTTTCTTCGCCGTACATTAAAATAACGTTGGGCAGGCTTTCGCCTTTCTCCAGCATTTCTATCAGTTTTTCCGGTGCCAGTTCCATAAAATCACCTTAAAAAAATTCTTTGTCGTACCTATAACTATACCATTGCAGGCGGCCTTCGTCAAAACATACTTTTACCGCGCCCAGTTTATCTGTGCGCAGCACCTTGGCCCCGGCGGCCTGCAAACGCTGCACGGCGTCTCGACCCGGGTGCCCGTAACGGTTATCCGCACCAACGGAAATTACCGCAAGCCGCGGCTTGGCCTGTTTTAAAAACAGCGGCGACGAAGAAAAATTACTGCCGTGATGGGCAACTTTTAAAACATCTGCCGGTTTTATTTTGGCAGCTGCCGCAAGTTCTATGTTTTCATCGGCGTCGCCGGTAAACAAAATGCTGCCTTCGGGCTCGGCTATGCGCATAATTACGCTGCTTTCGTTGCCTCCGCCTTCGGATTTTCCTGACGCCAGAACTTCAATGCGGCACTTGCCAAGCGTATATACACTGCCCTCCGCCGCTTCTAAAATATTTTGCGGCTTAATATAGTGCAGCAGTTTTTGTACATCTTCCGAAGGTTTTTCCTGCGGCAGCAGCAGCTTAGCAACTTTTACAAGGCGCGCAAGCCCTGCCGCGCCCCCGGCGTGGTCGTGGTGCCCGTGGCTCAGCGCCAAAAGGTCAATTTGTTCCACGCCGAGATAACGCAGATACGGCACAATAATGCGGCTGCCGGTATCAAAGTTTCCCTGCAAACCGCCGCAGTCCACAATAATATTATGCCCGTCCGTTGTCTGCACCAAAGCGGCATCACCCTGCCCCACATCCATAAAATGCACGGTAAACGGCTGCGGCGTAAAAATTTTATATGCCGCCAAAACAATTATGCCGGCCGAACAAATTGCTGCTGTATACCTGCGCTCCGTTTTGCCGAACCAGTTGTTATTAAACAGTGCGGCAAGCATTATGTAATACAGCACAAAGCACGCCGCAGGCAGATGCGGAACATTAACTGCCGCTGCAGGCAGCGCCGCGAGGAAACTGACGGCGCTAAGCAGAGGCCACATAAAAATTCCGGCAGCGTAAATTAAATACGTACCTGCAAAAGGCAGGCACAGCCCGGCAAGCGCGGCTATTACCAAAATTTCCATAGCAGGCACAAGCAAAATATTAGCGGCAAAGGTTACAAGCGAAAGCTGGTTAAAATGCCATAATAAAAGCGGCAGTGAGGCAAGCTGCGCCGCAAGCGTAATGGCAAAACCTTCGCGTACAAGTACGGGTTTTAAAAATTGCAGCCGCTCTTTAAGCTGCGGGTAAATAAATATCAGCCCGCCGGTTGCCGCAAACGAAAGCTGAAAGCCAACGTCCAGCAGCCACAAGGGGTTATAAATTAACAGCAGCACTGCCGCCGCGCAAAAAATATTGCCGCTTTGCGCTTTTTTGTAAGTACCTGCACCGGCAAGTGCAACCGCACTCATAATGAACGACCGCCACACCGGTGCGCTGCCGCCGCATAACAGCGCATACAAAAATAATAAAAGCAGCACCGTTATTATCTGCGCTTTGCCGCGCCTGCCGATAATTAAAATTAAAAAGCCTGCCACCAGTGCCATGTGCGTGCCCGATACCGATAATATATGGGCAAGGCCGGTTACAGAAAATGCTTCACGCGTTGCTTCGCTTAAGCCGTCATAACCGCCGAGCGCCATGCCGCACAGCACTGCCCCGGCTTCGCCGTCAACCGTATCTGTTATTTTCTGCCGCAGCCCCAGTGCAAATAAAAAGAATTTATCGCGGATATCCGCTTCGCCCATAACCTGCAAAGCCGTCTGTTTTACGGACATTCTGCCCTGAAGGCCCTGCTGTAAATTCCAGTTTTCGCTGTTAAAGCTGCCGGGATTGGCAAAACTGTTGAGGCTTTTTAATGTGCCGGTAACGGCAGCGCTGCCGGCTGTAAAATTTTTAACTTTGGCATTCTGCACAAACACGCGTATATTGCCGCGTGCTTTCTGCAATTTTCCGTGTTCTTTTTGCAGTGCTGTACACTCAAATATAAAACCGGTGCCTTTATCCTGTTTTTTCAGCGTCAGCAAATCAACCTTGCCGTACACCGTTACCTTTTGCCCGATATAATTTTTAATATCCGCACTGTGCGGCTGCATAGCCTTACTGCCTGCCACCATGCCGCACAAGGTAAAAAATATAAGTGCTAATATTGCTGCGCCGTAAGTTTGCGGCTTAAATTTTGCCGCCGCTGCCATAAGCACGGCAAAAACCACTGCCAGCACGGCATAAACGCTAAAATACTGCGGCATTAAAATACCGGCGTAATCACCGGCTGCAAAAAGCGCGGCTGCTGCCGCAAACCATGTTTTCATAAATCAAGCCAGGGCTGCATTTTCTTAAACTTTGCCTGGCCTATGCCCTTTACGTTCATAAGGTCCTCAATTCTGGCAAAACCGTGAGCAGAGCGGTATTCCACAATGCGCTGCGCCGTTACAGCACCAACGCCCGGCAGTGTTTCCAGTTCTTCCGCCGTGGCAGTGTTTAAATGTACCTTGCCCGTTAAAGCTGTTTCGCTTTCCTGCGCAGCATTGTAAAAAGCACTGTTCTGCCCTGCCGCTTCCGCACCGCTTGCAGATGTATTTGCAGCGGCAAGGCTGCGGCGTTCTTTTGCGCTCAGTCGGGGCACATTAACCTGCATACCGTCCTTACATATTTTTGCAAGGTTTACTTTGTCCTTATTGGCTTCTTCCGTCATTCCGCCTGCGGCGGCAATAGCCTCCACGGCTCTGCTTCCGGGCGCAATTTCGTGCAGGCCCGGGTTTGCCACAGCGCCGCTTACATAAACCGTTATTTTTGCTTCTTCTTTTTCGCTTGCTGTATCTACGGTCTGCTGCTCAATTTTTAAAACATCAGCTTCACGCTCATGCGGCCAAAATGCTGCCAGCAAACAAAAAACTACAGCTATGGCAACGGCCATTATTTTTTTATTCAGTTGTGCCATCTGTTCAACTCCTGACAAAATAAAAAACTCCCCGGATTAAATCCAAGGAGTTTTTTGTAAATTTAACCTGTTACGGTTTTACTACGATATTAACCAGACGGCCCGGTACGCAGACAACTTTAACAATTTTGGAAGTGTCAACAGTTTCTGCAATATGCGGTTCGGCAAGGGCAAGTTTTTCCAGCTCGTCTTTGGTGGCAGCGGCAGGAACAACGAGGCGTCCTTTAAGTTTGCCGTTAACCTGCAAAGCAATTTCAATATTATCCACTTTCATGGCTGCTTCATCATATTTCGGCCATTTTTCTTCATGGATGCTGCCTTCTTCGGAAATTACGCCGTGCCACAGTTCTTCCGTAATATGCGGAACGAACGGAGAGAGCAATTTCAGCAGGTTGGAAACAACTTCGTAAATAAGGCCGGCATGCGGAGTTTTTTCTGCTTCTTTATAAGCATACAAGGCATTAACCAGTTCCATCATGGCACTGATGGCAGTGTTAAAGTTAAAGCGCTGCTCAATGTCATCCGTTACCTTTTTAATGCTGGTATGGAGTACGCGGCGCAGTTCTTTGCCAGCTTCGCTCAGTTCTGCCGGGTTATACTGCGTAACTTTTTCTGCCAGCACATCCTGGTAATGGTAAACTATACGCCATACCCTACCCAGGAAGCGGAAGGAACCTTCAACGCCCTGGTCGCTCCACTCAAGTTCTCTTTCGGGCGGTGCGGCAAACATAATAAACAGTCTTGCCGTATCTGCGCCGTATTTGCCGATAATTTCTTCCGGCGAAACAACGTTGCCGAGAGATTTACTCATTTTGGCGCCGTCTTTAATAACCATGCCCTGAGTCAGGAGGTTGGTAAACGGTTCTTTGTAATCTACAAGGCCTGCATCGTGCAGAACTTTCATAAAGAAGCGGGAATACAAGAGATGCAGAATTGCGTGTTCAATACCGCCGATATACTGATCAACAGGAGACCAGTAATTTACTTTGTCTTTGGCAAACGGTGCTTTATCATTTTTCGGGTCGGTATAGCGCAGGTAATACCAGGAGGAGCACAGGAAGGTGTCCATGGTATCGGTTTCGCGTCTTGCAGGCTTGCCGCATTTCGGGCAGGTGCAGTTTACGAAGCTTTCGGAAGTTGCCAGCGGGGATACTGCACCGGCGTCAAACTTAACATCCTCCGGCAGCATAACCGGCAGCTGGTCTTCCGGCACAAGCACTTCCCCGCAGTCCGGGCAGTAAATAACCGGAATCGGTGCGCCCCAGTAACGCTGGCGGCTGATTAACCAGTCGCGCAGGCGGTAATTTACACGGCGTTTGCCGATGCCCATTGCTTCAATCTTGTCTTTAATTGCTTCCATACCGGCATGCAGCTCCATACCGCTGAACTCGCCGGAATTAACAAGCACGCCTTCTTTTTCTTCGTAGGCGTCGGTCATATCTTCTAATTTAAGCTCTTTATCCTTGGGATTAATTACAACAATTTTCTCAAGGCCGTATTTATCCGCAAACATCCAGTCGCGGGCATCATGTGTAGGTACGCCCATAACAGCGCCGGTACCGTAATCGTAAAGTACATAGTTGGTAATCCAAACCTGCACTTTTTTGCCGGTAAGCGGATGGATGCAGTAGCAGCCGGTAAACAGGCCCTCTTTTTCAGATTCGCTGGAAGTACGTTCAATATCGGACTGGTTTCTTACACGTTCGCAGAAGGCTTTTATTTCTTCGGCTTTCGGGTTGTTTGTGCACAGTTTTTCAACCAGCGGATGCTCTGCGGCAAGTACAACATAGGTAACGCCGTAAATCGTATCCGGGCGGGTGGTATAAACAGGAATGCGTTCGCCGATTTCCGGAAAATCAAAGCTGAATTCCAAACCTTCGCTGCGGCCAATCCAGTTGCGCTGCATGGTTTTAACGCGTTCCGGCCAGCCTTCAAGAAGGTCCAGGTCTTTTAAAAGCTCGTCTGCGTAATCGGTAATTTTAAAGAACCACTGTTCCAGGTCTTTTTTTACTACTTCGTGGTCGCAGCGCCAGCATTTGCCGTCAATAACCTGTTCGTTGGCAAGTACGGTGTTGCAGGTGTTGCACCAGTTAACGGCCGATTTCTTTTTAACAGCCAGGCCGCGTTTGTAAAACAGTTCAAAGAACCATTGGGTCCATTTATAATAATCGGGTTTACAGGTAGTTACTTCGCGGTCCCAGTCGTAAGAAAGGCCGAGGCGTTTCTGCTGGCGCGTCATATTGGCAATGTTTTCCATCGTCCATTTTTTCGGCGGAATGCCGTGTTTAATAGCGGCGTTTTCCGCCGGCATGCCGAAGGAATCCCAGCCCATGGGGTGCAGCACGTTAAAACCGTTCATGGTACGGAAACGGGCTACAACGTCGCCGATGGAATAGTTGCGGACATGGCCCATGTGCAGATTGCCGGAAGGATAAGGGAACATTTCCAGCACATAAGATTTCGGGCGGCTGCTGTCCATCTCTGTTTTAAAAGTTTTGTGTTCTTCCCAATAAGCTTGCCATTTGGCTTCAATCTCATGGGGGTTATACTTTTCCTGAATCATATTTTTCAACCTCGCAAATAAAGCTATTTATAGATAATACCCTTAAAATTATATAGCTTACAGGATTTAAAGTCAATTATAAATACCCTGCACCTGCATTAATATCGCCAAAGTGTAAAAAATATGATACAATCAAAGAAGATTTTACATAAGAAGGAGACAGCATGAGCCTTTTTGCTATCGGTGACTTTCATTTATCGGGCGAACCGCCTGCCAAACCAATGGAAGTTTTCAGCCCGAACTGGGAAAACCATTTTGAAAAAATACGCCTTAACTGGCTGGAAAAAATTACAGAAACAGATACCGTAATTATCTGCGGCGACACCTCGTGGGCTATGTCGCTTGAGGCTGCCATGCAGGATTTAAACCGCATTGCCGCCCTGCCGGGGCAGAAAATAATTCTGCGCGGCAACCACGATTACTGGTGGACTTCGCTGAAAAAAATGCAGCAGGCCACGGAAGGCAAATTTATGTTTTTACAGAACAACTTTTTTGCCTGCGGCGATGTTGCCGTCTGCGGTTCGCGCGGCTGGATTCTGCCGTCGTCGGAAGCGTTTACGGATGACGACAGGCATATTTACCTGCGTGAAGGCATAAGGCTGGAAAATTCGCTTGCCGCCGCCAAAAATGCAGGCTTTAACAAATTTGTTGCCGCCCTGCATTACCCGCCGCTGTATAAAGCAGACGAAGAAACCATATTTACGGAACTTTTTGCCAAATACGGCGTTAAGCACTGTGTTTTCGGGCATATCCACGGGCAGGACGCAGGCAATATTTTTGAAGGCGAAACCCGCGGAGTAGCTTATAAGCTTGTAAGCTGCGATACGCAGAACTTTATGCCACAGCTTGTACTGCCGTAAGAGCCGCCATTACGCCGTAAAATTTTATTTACAACCTTATTCCGCACTCATCCGGGTGCGGATTTTTTATTGCTGTTTTAAGCGGTACGCCGTTACAAAAGGCTGCAAAACGCTTTCATCACGCGTAAACGTTACTCCATCTTCAACAATCAGCCTGCCGTCGCAAAGGGCAATGCCGTTTACGGAAGCGCCGCTTTTAACGGTAATATCGTATTTTGAAAGCAGCAGCGCTTTGCCGAGCACGGCATTTTTGCCTATTTCAATCTGCCCATCGCTGATAATAACGCAAAAATCCGGCATTTTGGTGCCGTCAGCAATAAAAATGCTCATTTTGGAAACAAGCACGCCTTCGCCTTTGATGTTTTTGGAACTTGACGCAATGCTTTTGCTGTAATTGCCGTCATCATAATACAGTGCGCCGCCAAGCCCGTATTCTTCAAATGTGCTTTTGGTAGGAAAATCCATTTCCTTAAACGCGGCAAAATTTTTCACATCAAGGCTTTGTAAAATTTCACCAAGTTCACCGGCATAAGCAATGCCTTCCGGCAAATTTTCCGCGCCCTGCAAACTTTTACCCGCGGCAAGCGTATAACGTTTACCAAGTTCCGTAACTTGCTGTGGCAAGGTTATTCTAATCTGCTGTAAAGCAAAAGCTTCGCCGCCTGCTTCTGCCTGTACAGTGTATTTTTTTATGCCGCCGGAAGTGTTTTCTTCAAATATTCCTGCTTTAAGCGTGTAATTGCCGGGCTGCAGCTTCTGCGGCGGCAAATTAATTCCGCCTTCCGGCAGGCTGCCGTTTTCAAAACCGGCTTTTGCAAGTGCCTGCACCGCAAATTGCAGCTGGCGGCGCAAAATGCGCCTGCTGTTTTCTTCCGCTTCCTGGCGCACCCAGTACGCCGCTGCATGCAGGCATACCGCAGCGCACAAAATTGCCGCCAAAACCGCAACGTCAATGCTGCCGCGGTGGTCCTTCAAAATTTTATTAAAAACTGCCATTTACCAAAACATAAACTTCCGTAAATTTTTTGCTGCGTCCGCTTGCATTATCTTTAAATTCCAAAGTTATCTTAATTTTATCTGCGGCAAGCTGCTCCGCTTTTATAGACTGCAAAGTAACCTCCGCCAGCGAAAGCGGGTTTACGCCGCGCGTGGAATTATATTTAATTTCGCGTGCCAGCGCGCCGCTGCTGCGGTAAAAAGTTACCTGCCTGTTGCCGTACACTTCGGTGCAAACAATTTTATCATTGCTGCCCGTTGTTATTTTTAACCTGCTGCTGTTTAAAAGCAGTTCGTGTTCAATAAAACTCTGGCTGTAACGTGCAGCCCGGTATAAAAGCAAGTCGCTTTTTAAATTTTGCCACGAAACAGCAAAGGCAGAAAGCCCGTTATAAAAAATAACGGCGCAAATACCGGCAGCGGCAAGTTCCGCACAGGTTTCCGCAAGTAAATAGCCCTTGTTATTCACCGCCGGTTACCACGCTTGCCAGTATTTTCCCGCTGCTGTTTTTAACCGTTACATAATAAAACGGCCCTGTAAGGCCGGGGCAGTAAAACTCAGTTTTTTCAACGGCAAGCCCTGCCTGCCGCAAAGCGTTTTCATCATAAGCGCCAACAGCCGCATTAAACGCTTCTGCCGCCGCGTTGCGCTGCACCATTAACTTTATGCCGCTTGTATATGCGCCAACCGCGCTTACGCAGATGATTACTGCCGCTGCCAGGCACACTAAAACTTCCGCCAGCAAATAGCCTTTGCTGCCCTTCATTTAAACACAACCCTTCCGGTAACAGGCTGTACCTGCAGCCATTTGCTGATGCTTTTATCCTGGCGGCATTTAATAATATAGTTATTGGCTGCCGAAGGCGCTCCTTCACCGGAAAATTTCAGCGCGTTAAAATGCTGGTCAAAATATAGCCCATTTTCAAACTTTCTTAAAACGGAAAGCTTGCCGCCGTAATAAATGCGGTAACCGCCTTTATCGGCGTCCATTTCCAAACGGCTTTTGCCGCTCATATCGTAAAAAGAATACTGCTGCAAAGCTGCAATATCACCAGCAAGGCATTGGGCAGCGCGCTCTGCCTGCATTTTCAGCAGATACTTCTGCACACCGCCGTAAGCTGGCACCAAAAAAGCAGCAGCCATTGCCATAAGCCCTGCCGCCGCCAAAAACTCTGCCAGCCCGAAGCCCTTATTCTTCAGCGTCACTGCTGCCATCGGATGTTAGCTGTTCACCGTCCGCATTTCTGCCTTTCAAAGTATAGGTCAGCTTGTCGCCGGAAGGAGTGTACACCAGTTCCGTTCCGGTAGCATCCTCAAACTTCTTGCCTTTGGCAATGTATTCGTCCACCAGGTCGCTTAAAGCGCTCGGGCAGGTGCCGTTATCCATTTTATAAAGCAAAATGGCGTTATCAATTGTTGCCAGGTCGCTTTCAAGGCGGGCGTTTTTAGCGCGTCCGGCTGCGCTGTCAAGCGACGGCAAAAGCATGGCGCCCAAAACGCCTAACAAAGCCACCACCGCCAAAACTTCCAATAAAGTAAACCCGGCTTTGCCGCGTAATTTGTTAAGCAAATTATAACCCCTTCCATAATCAAAATCCGGGCAGCGCGCCCGATAAGGAAAACATTGGTGCAGCCACAGCCAGAATAACCGCCGAAACAACCCCGGCCGCCACTGTTAAAAGGAGCGGCTCCAGCACTGTTTTTAAATTTTTCAGCGTATCGTCAAAACGGTGCTGCAAAATTTCTGCGGCTCGCATTAACATTTCCGGCAGGCGTCCCGTTTCGGCCCCCACGCCGATAAATTCCGCACTTAAACTGCAAAATAACGGTTTTGCCTTTAATGCCGCCTCTGCCGGGTTAACGCCGCGCAGCACATCCGCGGCAAAAACTTCCGCCCTGCGGCACAGACCGGCATCCCCCAACGCCGAACCTGCAATCTGCGCCGCCTGCGGCAGAGGTATGCCGCCGTGCAGAAGCAGCGCCAGCACTTTGCTAAAGCGGATTTCCAGATACAGTTCTTTTTGCGCTTTAAAAAACGGTACCTTAAACACAAGTTCAAGCAGCCGCTTTCGCTGCGCCGCCGCAATTACCAAAACAGCAGACAGTAATACGCACGCTGCCGGCATGTTGGCGGCTAAAAATTCCTGCACGGCAAAAAGCAGCTTTAAATACGGCGGAAGCTGGGCATTCATTGAAGCATATAAATCTTTAAACAGCGGCAGAACCTGCACAATAAATAAAACTGCCGTTGCCAATGAAGCTGAAAAAAGAAAGAGCGGATACAAAGATATATTTTTAAGAAAACGCTTCATCTGCACCTGCAATTTATAATATTCTGCCAGTTCTTCCAGCATTTCGCATAAAATACCGCCGTTTTCACCTGCTTCGGCCACCGCCACAGGCAGTGCGCCCCATACCTCCTGCCTGTTTTTTATGCAGCCTGCAAAACTCGTGCCCATTTTTAAATCGCGCTCAATGCCAAGGCAAAGCTGCGCCGTTTTTGGCGGCAGACGCTCCGCCAATACGCCAAGCGACTTTAAAAGCGGCAGCCCGCTGTTAAGCATCAGCGCCAGCTGGCTGAAAAATACTGTTTTTTCTTCATCAGTTAAACTGTTTTTAGTTTTGCTAAACTTAAACAGCCCCTGCTTTTTTGCCAGGGCATTTGCTGGCTTTTCCGCCTGCAAATGGGTTAAATAACCATAATTACTGCGCACAAAAGCCGCTGCCTCAAATTCGCTGGCAGCACTGTAAACCCCGCTGCGGCTCACGCCGGAAGAATCTACCGCTTTCCACCTGTACTGCTGCACCGCTGCACCCCTTTCCGGGTAATTGATATTCGCCGGTACAGAAACTTTTCCCACAAATTCTGTTTTTATTTGTGAAAAATTTGTGACTTTATTTCTCCGTGCTGCTTATTATCAGCTGCAATTTTTATTTACTTTTCGCCGTACGCCGTTTTATAATAGAAACAAAAATAAACTACGGAGAACTACAATGACTCTTGAAAATAAACTCGGCATTTCCAATTCCTTACAGCTTGCAAACGAAGAAGAAAAAATTACCAAACGCAAGGCACTGCTGCTTTTTGAAACCGGCTTTTTAAACGTCCTTGAAGCAGGTTCCTTTTCTGCGCTTGCGGCCATTCACAAATTTTTGTTTGAAGACATTTACGATTTTGCAGGACAGATACGCACAGTAAATATTGCCAAAGGCAGCTTCCGTTTTGTACCGGCGCTGTACCTTTCGGATGCACTTGAAAGCATCAGCAAAATGCCGCAAAATACTTTTGATGAAATTATCGCCAAATATGTGGAAATGAATGTTGCCCATCCCTTCCGCGAAGGCAATGGGCGCAGCACGCGGATATGGCTGGACCATATTTTAAAAACAGAGCTGCATCTTGTGATTGACTGGAGCAAAATTGACAAAGAAGATTATTTGCTCGCCATGGAACGCAGCCCCATAAAAGATACCGAAATAAAACTGCTGTTAAAATCTGCCCTGACTGATAAAATTAATGACCGGGACGTTTATATGAAAGGTATCGACGCCAGCTATAACTACGAAGGTTATAATACTTATAAAACAGAAAGCTTAAATAAATAAGCAAAATCTCCGGAAAGCAATATGCCAAACCGGAGATTTTATTTTTATTATCCTGTTTTAACTAATTTTGTAGCCAGGGCGGCTTTTTACACCAAACCCATCCATTTCCAGTATGTTGCGCCTAAAAGCATTATCAGCGCAAAGGCTATAAGCGTAAGCGGTATGCCCGATTTTACAAAGTCGTTAACTTCAAAAGTATCGGTGCCGTAAGCAATCATGTTCTGCGGTGCATTTACAGGCAGTATAAAGCCGAAGCTTACAACGTACTGCAAAATCATCGTCATGCCTACTACGTTAACGCCCGGCGTTTTAAGCTGCTGCAGTACGGAAATTATTATCGGTATAATGGCCGATGCAAGGCCGGTGGCACTGGCAAAGCCCATGTGTATTACAATAAGGAAAACGGTCATTATAGCCAGCACCATTAAAGTGGTAGAACTTTCCAGCGCGAAGATAGAAACTATCTGGTTGGCAAGCCAGGTTGCCGCTTTTGTGGAAAGCAGCGCGCTGCCGAGCGAAATGCCCACGCCAAACAGCACAACCGTGCCCCAGTTAATTTTATTTACGGTTTCGTTCCAGTGCATTACGCCGATTTTAGGCAGCATTAAAAGTGTTATCGCCACCATAGTGCTGGTAGAAGTATCTATGCTGTGCAAAACTTTTTCGGTAGTCCAGAAGAACAGCAAACACAGCGAAATTACCAAAAGCTTTAATTCGTCGGCGCTTATTTTGCCCATTTCTTTCAGCAGGCGTGTTACCGTAGCCTGCCCGCCGGCAATTTCATCAATTTCAGGCGGCATAATATGCAGCATCAGTTTATAAAGCGCGGCCGACATCAGCACGGCAAACGGGGCAGCGGCAATAAACCAGTCCAGCCATGAAATATCAACGCCCAGCGGCTGGCTGATGAAGTTTACCGCAACCATGTTCTGCGCCGCCGCAGTTTTTATGCCTACATTCCATACGCTGTCAACCTGCGCCACGGTAATCATCAGCATGCCTGCAAAACGGCTTTTCAGCGGTACGCCGAAGGCTTTAATCATGCCCATAACAATGGGGACAAGGCAGGCAACGCGCGCCGTTGTGCTCGGCACAAAAAAGCTTAAAATAAAGCCGCACAAAATAACGCCCAGCAAAACGCGGTTTGCTTTGGCCCCTACTTTTGAAAGTATCATCAGGGCAATACGTTTATCAAGCCCGGTTTTGGTCATGGCTGCCGCCAGGAACATAGCCGCCGCCACAAGGCAGAAGGCCGTTGACGAAAACCCTTTCAGCGCCATGCCGAGCCCGGCACTTGTGCCGTACAGCCTGCCTGTTGCCTCGTTAGGTGCAAACCCAACCAGAAGGGCAATTAAAACCATTATCACGCCCGCGCTTACAGGGTACGAAATAGCCGTTGTAGCCCAGACAATTACAGAAAACACCATAACCCCAATCATCCTGTGCCCTGCTACCGACAGGCCTTCCGGCGTGGGAAGAAGCACAATAACAGCCAGAACAGCAAGCGCAATATAAAACCCAAAGCGTTTTATAAAACCCGGCTGAGCCTGTTTTAAAGCAGTTTCCTTTCTCATAAAAACACATCCCCTCAAACAAAAATTAAAATAAAAAAGAGGCCTGCGCATTAAAACGCAAGCCTCTTTGCTTAAATAAATTATAACACTTACACGCCAGAAGGACAATAGTTTTTATTGTAAGTATTGTTACATTCCTTTGTTATATTTAAAGCTGTCCAGCGTGGTATGAATTTTTTTGGCAAGGCTGTCGGGCAATCCTTCAATATTAACGTTCAGGAAGCCGCGCACAATGGTTGCCGTAGCGTCGTCCTCGCTCATGCCGCGCGCCATAAGATACTCAATTTCTTCTGGGTTAATGCGGCCAACGGCAGCTTCGTGGCTCATTTCGGCGTTGCCTGTCTGTGCGTCAAGCTCCGGAATTGCCAGAATATAACCTTTATTGCTCAGCATCAGGCCGTCGCATTCCAGATGAGCGCGCACGCCTTCAACTTTGCCAATCATGCAGCCGCGGTTAATAACTTCGCCGCCGGTAGAAATGGTGCGGGTAATAGATTCGGCGCGGCAGCCGTCCGCGTTAAGCACAACCCTGCCGCCGATATCAAGGTGCGAGCCTTCCGGCGCAACTAAAATGGAGTTCAGGCGTGCAACAGCATTTTTGCCGTTTAAGTTTACGGTCGGGTACATCTGCACATCCTTTGCTTTTTCAATTAAAACATAGTTGGAGATATACTGGCCGCCTTCTTCCACCATGGCAACAGTACGCGGGCGCACCACAACGTTTTCGCCCCAGCTGTGAATCATGGTAAAGCTCAGCTTGGCGTTTTTGCCGATATACATTTCGCTGATGCCGATATGCATGCCGTTTTCAACTTCATGTGCCGAAGTACAGCCGGAAATAATGCTCAGCTCAGCGCCGTCCTCAACAATAATAACATTATGCACATGCTGCAGCTGCTGGTCGTGGCTGATGCACATGCAGGCCTGCAGCGGCGTGGTAATTTTTTCGCCCGCTTTTACACGGATAAAATAACCCTGCTCTTTTTCAAGGGCGGTTCTTGCAGTATATTTATCGGTATCGGGCTGCACAGCCTTCCACCAGTATTTTTCCACCAGCTCCGGATATTTTTCGGCAGCTTTGCCGGTACTCATCAGTTCCAGCGGAGTTTGTTTTTTTACTTTAATTTCCACAGCATTGTTATCAAGCTGCACAAACGAAGCGCTGCGGCTTTCTTCTTCCGCCGCGCCGGTTTCAATGCCAACGTATTCCAATCGTCCGCGCGTTGCTTCCGAAAGGTCATCCACGCTTTTAAGGCTGCCCTTATCACTGTCGCTGTAAGAGCTTAAATCTATGTCATTGCCGTAAACGGCTTTTTTCTCAAGTGCAGCAGTAAGTTTTTTATTATCCATTATTTTTTCACCTCGCATTTGCCGCGTTTAACACAGGTTTCATAACCTGCCTGCCCAATGCAGTTCAGTACGTCCAGCGGGTCACCGCAGGCACAGGTCATTTTTCCTTCATAAAGAATATGCGCATGGCTGGCAGGCACATATTTTAAAATATGGCCGGAATGGGTAATAATCAGCCCGCTGCGTTTGCTTTCCAGCGGATTGCAGTTTTCCCAGCCCTGGTTTTTAATGCAGCACGGCTTATCACAGCCAGCGCCGCCGCACGGTTCAGTATGCAGAATATAGTTTACGGCTTTGCCAACAAGGGCAATGTTTTCCAGGTCAACGCCGCTTTCCGGTTCATCCAGCAAAAGCAGGTCGGGATTCTGCGCCATCAGCTGCAAAAGCTCGCAGCGTTTTAATTCGCCGCCGCTGAAACCGTCATTAACGCTGCGGTCGAGGAAATTATCCAGCCCCATCCATTTAGCCATTGTTTCGGCTTCTTCACTGGTTGCGCCGCAAATTTCCACCATTTTGCGCAGCGAAAGCCCGCGTATCGTCGGCGGGCGCTGAATCATTACGCCAACGCCGAGCCTTGCCCTTTCGTCGCAGCTCATATCTGTAATGTCCTGCCCTTTAAAATAAATTTTGCCTTCTAAAATTTCGTAACGGTTAAAGCCCATAATCGCACCAATAAGGGTGGATTTGCCGGTGCCGTTAGGCCCGAACAGCACATGGACTTCGCCGGGTTTAATATGCAGATTAATATCGTTAAGTATTTTACGCCCGCGTACAGCCACGGACAAATGCTCTATTTTTAACACTTAATTTACCTTCTTTCTTCAGGATTTGCTTTGATTGCGTTATCATTATAACACAGCTTCCAAATTAATTCCATACTTTTTTTGTAGGAATTTCTCCATAGCCATTTATTTATACATGTGCTACAATAATAACAACGCTTTTATTATAAGCAGGAGGTAACTATGCATCAATATCTTTTTTACATCGGCGATTTCCCAATCCGTATGTACGGGCTGGTTTTATGTATGAGCATTTTTCTGGCAACGGGCGTGGCCTACTTTTTAGCCAAGCAGGACGGACGCTGGCACCAGCACGTTCTTGATATCGGCATTTACGGCGGCTTTGCCGGGCTTATCGGCGCGCGCCTGTGGGATGTGTTTTTTTTCGACTGGGATTACTACCAGCACCACCTGCTGGAAATTCCCTTTGTATGGCAGGGCGGCATGGCAGTGCAGGGCGGCATTATTGCGGGCGTGCTTACCGGCATTTGGTACTGCAAGCGCCATAATATCGACTGGGTTGCCTTTGCCGATATCGTTACGCCCTCCATTCTTATAGGGCAGGCGGTTGGGCGCATGGCAAACCTGCTGAACGGCGATGCCTTCGGCACCCCTACCGGCGGCAACTTCGGCATTTTGTACCCCGTTGGCACGCTGGCACACAAAACTTACGGCAGCCAGCCGCTGTGGCCTGCGGAAGTTTGGGAAGGCCAGCTGGACGTTGTCATTTTTGCCCTTTTATTAATCTTCCGCGCCTGCGGCCACGCCAGAGGGCAGGTTATGTGCCTTTATGTTATGCTGTATTCCGCCGTGCGCTTTGGGCTGGAAATGCTGCGCGGCGACTACGTGGAACCGTTCCTGTTCGGCTTAAAATCGGCGCAGGCAACCAGTTTGATATTCTTTTTAATTGCGCTTGCCGCCTTTATTTACTGCGGCGTGAAGGATAAAAAGAAAACAGCCGCTTCCAAAACACCGTCAAAAAAATAATAACCTCGTCACCCAGCCAAATAGTGCTAGGTCTTTATTGGGTCCTACGCCAATAACTCACTTTTCGGCTAAAAAATCTTTTAAATATTTTTTGTGCAAGATAAATTTATAGCTTCAAAAATCCATTTATATGGATAAATCTTTTTATTGTTTGTTTTCCATATATTTACCGTATTACATTCTAATATTGTTTTTAACAAACGGCAAATTTACTATAATATAAAAAAATATATATCTTGTTCGCTATACTATTAACATAAGAAAGTAGTACCTATATTGCCTATAAAAATTTATATAACATATTACTTTATGCTACTATTATTAATATAGAAAAGAAGAAAAAAATGAAGCGCAATATATTTTTCCTTAAATAAGAGTTTTACATATAATCTTCAAGCAGAAACACAAATTTAAAACTGCACCGGGAGATAAATTTTTCAGCTTAATTTAATCTTGTAGAGAAAATAATACTTTGTAATAAGCACTTAAATATTGACATCTCAACACTTTTTTACTATACTTTTTTCTAATAAGGAGGTTATTAATATGTCTTTTTCATATAAACCACTATGGAAATTGCTCATTGACAAGGACATGAGTAAGAAAGATCTAATGAGTAAAACTGGTATTTCAAAATCAACAATGGATAAAATGGGACGTAGCGAAATCGTATCACTCGAAGTCATTGATCGCATTTGCAACTACTTTGACTGCAGTATTGATAACGTAGTAGAACATTGCTCAAGAAAAGAGAATGAAAATGGGAACTAATTATTCAAAATCTGCGGCAGGTACCTTTGTACTAAACAAAAATAAACCTATTCATAGTTGGTATTCATATTTAGAAGGGTACTCCTACTGCTTAATAGAAGCCCTCATAATGGAAATTGGGCCAGAAAACATTCATTCGATTTATGACCCTTTCTGTGGAACAGGAACAACATCACTTGTTGCATCCTCGCACGGCATTAAATCATATTACAGTGAGACCAATCCTTTTATGCAGAAAGTCATTGACGCAAAAATCAATGCCGTAAAAAGGCTTCGTGATTCTGGCATAAAAAGTAGCTACTTACGCCGTTTTTTATCTTCCATAGAAAGCAAACACTATCAGCTTAATTTGATAGAAACAACTTGGGACGGATTTGAAAAATTTTTTGATTCCAAAGTATTATTTCAGCTACAGGATTTAAAAACTGAAGTCAACAAAATACCAAACCAAGATTCACAGGAGATCGCCCTTATCTTACTGGCATCTGTCACAGTAAGAGCTTCTAAAATGATCCGTCAAGGAGATCTTCGCATTGCAAAAGAATCAGAAAAGAATGATTCTGATCGAGACATTCTCTCAAACTTTATTGACAAATTAAAAATAGCTATAAATGATATAGATTCTGATGATTGTTTGACTTTAGCAGAAACAATCAAGCTAGATGATGATGCAAGAAATATAGATATTGAAAATCAAATAGACTGTGTCATTACTTCACCGCCATATTTAAACGGAACGAACTACATCAGAAACACCAAGTTAGAATTAAAACTTTTGGATTGTATAACAAGCGAAAAAGATCTCCCAGAATTTCATTCCAAAGGCATTATTGCGGGTATAAATAATGTTTCTAAAAGAAAGACAGACATTACTGTCTTAAATGTTGTTTCCCCATATTTAGAGAAACTTGCGCCAGTAGCTTATGACAAGCGTATTCCTGTCATGGTTGCAGGATATTTCTATGATATGAGTAAAGTTATAGAACGACTATCACATGCCATAAAAAACAATGGTTATTTCATTATGGACATTGGTGATTCACAGTTTGCAGGTGTGCATATTCCAACTCATGAAATACTTGTAAAAATTTGTGAAAGCCATGGATTTAAGCTCTACCAAGAAGAAATTTTAAGAAAACGACGTTCTAAGAACGGAATGATACTAACACAACGTTTGTTAAAGTTCCATCTTCATAAACAAGAATCAGAATTTAATATTTTCTTAGCAAAAGCAAAGAATTTTATAAAAAATATGCCATATAAGAAAGAACCTTTTTCCGGAAGAAACTGGGGACATCCATGGCATTCACTTTGTTCTTACCAGGGAAAATTGAAACCTGCTATTGCATATTTCTTAATTGAACAATTTACATGCTCTGGAGACATTGTTGTTGATCCACTTTGTGGAGTTGGAACAATTCCATTACAGGCATGTCTACAAGGACGAATTGGAATTGGTAACGATTTAAGTGAATTGGCATATACCGTATCAAAAGCAAAACTTGAACGCCCAGATTACAATGACTGCATTAATGTTTTAAATGCACTTAATATCTATATCAACAACAATGTTAACCGTAAGTATATCTCTATACTAGCAAAAAAATATGAGAATTTCGGATTCAATGGTAAATTGCCAACATATTTCCATGAAAAGACTTTTAGAGAAATTCTATGCGCAAGGGAGTACTTTGCTCCTCACATAAGAACTCTTTCTGCACAGGAATCTATGATTTTTACATGCCTACTCCATATTTTACACGGAAACCGTCCATATGCACTGTCAAGGAATTCTCATCCTCTTACACCTTATGCTCCAACAGGAGATTTTGTATATAAAAATGTAGTAGAACACATTAAGAAAAAGCTCGATGCAGCTTATACAAAAGGAGACTTTACTAAGTATTGTACAGGCAAATCTATATATGGTGATTATACTGAGCTCAGCAATAAGATAATAAAGGCGGATGCCATAGTGTGTTCACCACCTTTCGTTGATTCGATAAGATTTTATATGCAAAATTGGATGCGTTTGTGGTTGTGCGGATGGGAGACAGAAAATTATAAGAACGCAGAAAACATCTTCCTCGATCAGAAGCAAAAGAAAAATTTTGATGTTTATAACTCATTTTTTACAATGTGTTACAACATATTAAAGCCTAACGGAAAAGTTATTCTTCACCTTGGGAAAACAAAAAAAGTTAATATGGCAGAAGAATTAATGAAACGAGCCGAACCTTATTTTTATAAAGTTTATTGTGGAAATGAAAATGTACAAAACATAGAGAAACATGGAATAAAAGATAAAGGTGCGACTATAGAACACCAGTATTTATTTCTAATGAAAAAATAACAATAGCGGGTTATGTTGTAAATCTACCAACATAACCCGCTATTTATACTTTATTTATTCTTTCCTAACTAAAAATTCATTTTTAATTTATCAAGCGAAACAGTTCCTTATCAATAATCAGCAATTCCTTTAAGAGTTACAGATTTTGGATAATGCCCTACTAACTTTTTATATTGTTCAACCAGATCGACTTTCCCGGCAATAACCCGTTTTAAAGAATCGTTAATTTTATCGGCAGTCCGAATCCCATCACGAATCTTTTGATAATCCGGATTCATAAGAAATTCATCATAGAACCAAACAACATTTTCAATCAACAAATCAAGCACTTCCTTGTTAATTTCCTTTCGATGCAATAGTTCAAGTGAAAGTCCTGTTATCTCGCTCAATCGCTCAAGTTCAATTTCGCTGTAATAATCAACCGGGAAATGATCGCTCTTTTGAGAATTGTGACTACTACAAAGACACGTTGCAGTTTCATCTAACCGATACAGATAGGCAAGCGGCATAGTATGATCTAACGCCATATCATCTAATGCAATCGGATCAGAATCTGGTCCGCACTTAAAACATCGTTTATTAAATTTTTCCCATATGTATTTTGAAAATTCTTTCTTAGTTCTTCGTTCAAATTCAAAATGCACAAGATTTCTATCAAGCAAAGTGTTGACAAGAACTTCTATAGCACGCCTACGTAAGCCGTCTTCTTTAAATTGTTGTGCATTGCGCTGAGGATTGAGCGGTGCATTAACAAAGAATTTTTTGCAGGCTTTACATTCAAGCTGATGTCCATAATAAGAAATAACTTTATTATCTTCAATATTCAACCCAAACAGATCATTGTCTTTGAGTTCACTTCTATTTTGAATCTCATACGCTCTGAATGTAGAATGAACACATGGTGCACGTTTTTTGCAGTGAAGCGAAAAACTTAATGTTTTCAATTCATCATCAATGTTTATTGGTAAATACCGTCCACATCGGTTACAACTTTTAAGAACTACTCGCCTGCCTTCTACAAAGTTTTGCTTAGATACAATGTAAGTTCTAATAGGTAAATCAGAGCGCAAGTAATATAAATACGGAATATGCATATATGTTTTTTGATAAAAACTTACAGCGCAAGATGTATCTAAGAATTCACTCTTGGTTACAACATCGAAATCAAAAGAAATAAAATCGATAATATTACCTTTTTTACTTATAATTTTCATTTCTACAATCGCATCAACTATATGGAATTCTTTATTGATTATCTGCTCAACATGTGCTCCAATATTTGACCAATTACCACCTTCGATAATTTTTTTACGTTCCTTTAAAAAAGTATAATTATGTCCTTCATAATTGTAGCTCATATTTAATGAAACAATTGCCTTTTCCATTGAAAAAATATATCCTCCAAAGGATACCACTGAAACACCTTTCTTGAATAATTCAACCAATCCCAAAGATGACCTTTTAAATCTAAATATCACAGATTCATTATTGCAGACATATCTCTCAGCGTGTATAATCCTGCATTCACCACCTGTAGTTTCTTCGCATGTGTGGTATCCGCTTTTACGAGTGGTTTCACGGCGTCTATATGTACGTAAATCTTTCTGCGCCATAAATAATTCCTCCTAAATATTACAGTCCTTCAAACAACTCGCTAAGCGTAATACCAAGGCCATCAGCAATTTTCTTAATATTACAGATAGCAATATTCCGCTTGCCGGCCTCAACAGAAGCAAAATAAGTTCTATCCATTCCAATCTTTAATGCAAACTTTTCTTGACTGAATCCAGTTCGCGTGCGAAATTCCCTGATTTTCTTACCTAATTCAACGGCAATCATAGAAAGCACCTCCATTTTGATATTATATGAGTATACGGTTTTTGAAACAACGGTTTATAAGTAACAACAGCTTGCTATTTTTTCATCTCAGAATATTATATTCCCATAAGAAGTTCTGATACATACAAAGATTATTATAAAGGAATGACTATCTCAATATTAAAGACTACTGATAATATTAGTTACGAGAAATACTATAAAAATAAAAAATATATTTATACCATATTGTAAAAATCAGAAAGAAATATTATTAAAATTTGTGATCCATTTAAAAGTAATATAGCTTTTCAGTATATATTTATAAAGATATAAATTTTTCAATCACAGAACATATTTGCAAAATCATGCTATGAGTACTAGCAATCCGATTGCTCCTCTCTAAATGGAATGACAAATATTTGTGGCAATGTTTACTATAATAATGCAACCTAGTTTTCATACACAAAGTCACGAAAGCATAATATTGCTCACGAAACAACTGGAACAACTTTTCCACTCCCTAAAATAAGAAGATACTATGAAAATATTTGAATGCTTATCTTTAATAACTGTATCTACTACTTTGAAGATTCCTTATGTCACCATTCCGCCATTAATAAAATGAAAAAACCGCATAACTTATGATTACTCGGTCTTCCACTAAATTTCAGGATAAACGATAATTTCCATCATCAGTGTCCTCAACCTACTTTGATACTGTTAGCAAAATGCATAAGCAAAACCAGCTGCAAAATTTATGTTTAACACAGCTTTACATAGTAACCATGTTTATAAAAAATAAAGCAAATACAATTAATATTTATAGAACTTGACAACACATAACAGAATTTATATAGTATAGGTAATTCATCATAAAAGGAACACCTTGTTATAATGTATTTTTCTACGTGAACTTTCTCACTTCTGTTTCGTTCACGGAATTGCTCTTTGAAAACTACACATAAACCGCAAATATACCGTTTATGTTGATTTTTTTCACAAACTGTTCAAATTCTTGCCCTTTTTATGTCAAATATATTTTGTATAATAAAGCCATAGCAAGTGAGAACTTGCTAAACCCTTCCCATCAAATTCATCATAAACAGCTTTCCTAGAGAGCAGCGCTTGCACTAATCCCCTGCAGGCGCTGTTTCTCTTTGCGTTAAAATGCCGCCGGAGCACGGCTTTTTTTATTATGCCGCAGCATTTTACCACAGCCGTTTAAAAATGCCGGTACGCAAAAACCTCCGCAGAAAATTTTTGCGGAGGTTTTCTTTTGCCGTTATTCAATTATCTGCCCAAGCGGTTTTTAAAATCGTTATAGTTAAATTTTTTAATCAGCTTAAGCTGCCCTGATGCCGTATATGAATAAATGGCAGGCAGCGGCATGCCGTTAAAGGTATTGTTTTTGCAGGTAGTGTAAATTGCCATATCGCCAAACAAAAGCATATCGCCTTCGCCAAGCGGCGCGTCAAAGCTGTAATCGCCGATAACATCTCCCGCAAGGCAGGTTTGGCTGCCCAAACGGCAGGTATAACTTTTTTCTGCGGCGTCGCCTGCGCCGTACAGCGGCGGACGGTAGGGCATTTCTAAAACATCGGGCATGTGGCAGGCAGCACTGGTATCAAGTATCGCGATATTGGTGCTGCCGTTTTTGATTATATCCAGCACGCGCGTTGCCAAGTAACCGGCGTTTAAAGCGCAGGCTTCGCCAGGTTCCAAGTACACGGTTACGCCCCATTTTTGCTGCGCATAATTAATGCATCGTTCCAGCACGCTGATGTTATAACCGGGGCGGGTAATATGGTGCCCGCCGCCAAAATTAAGCCACTGCATTTTGGGCAGCACATCGCCGAAACGCTGTTCAACGGCTTGTAAAGTTATTTCCAAGTCACCGGCATCCTGCTCGCACAGTGTGTGGAAATGCAAGCCATCAAGCATTGCCGTAAGCTCCGGCGTCATTTGCTCATCCCACTGCGCGCGGGTGGTGCCCATGCGGCTGCCGGGAGCGCAGGGGTCGTAAATGGCATGCCCTTCCTGCGTGGAACATTCCGGGTTAATGCGCAGGCCCACGCTTTTGCCCGCCCGTTTGGCAGCGGCTCCGTATTTTGCCAGCTGGCGCGGAGAATTAAACACGATATGCCCCGCGTATTTTAACAGTTCGTAAAACTCGTCCTCACGGTAAGCGGCGCAAAAAACGTGTACTTCCTTGCCGGGCATTTCTTCCGCGCCAAGACGTGCCTCGTACAAACCGCTGGCTTCCGTACCGGCAAGGTAAGGTGCAAGCACCGGGTATAAATCGTAGTTGCTGAACGCCTTCTGCGCCAGCAAAATTTTACAGCCCGTACGCTCTGCCACGCCCGCCAAAATTTCGCCGTTGTGCTTCAGCATCACTTCGTCCAAAATATAACAGGGCGTGGGCAGGCTGCCAAAAACTTCCTGCGGCAGCTTACCGCGCAGCCCGGCAAACTGCGGGCGGCTGTCTTTAGTTAAAACGCCCATCAGTCTACCAGCACCGGGGCATAGCTTTCGCTTCTGGGCAGGCCGTATTTATCCAGCGCGTCCAGGAACGGGTCCGGGTCAAACTCTTCCACGGTGTACACGCCGGGTTTGTTCCATTTGCCGGTCAGCAGCATCATTGCGCCGCACATAGCAGGTACGCCGGTGGTGTAGCTTACTGCCTGGCTGCCGACTTCTTTGTAGCATTCTTCGTGGTCGCACACGTTGTAAATATAGTAGGTTTTATCTTTGCCGTCTTTTTTGCCGGTAAAAATGCAGCCGATATTGGTTTTGCCCTTAGTACGCGGGCCAAGGCTTGCCGGGTCGGGCAGCAGGGCTTTCAAAAATTTAATCGGCACAATTTCGTGCCCTTCAAACATTACCGGCGTGGTAGAAAGCATGCCTACGTTTTCCAGGCAGCGCATATGGTCAAGGTAGCTCTGCCCAAAGGTCATAAAGAAGCGGATGCGTTTTACTTCGGGAATGTTCAGCGCCAGGCTTTCAATTTCTTCGTGGTGCAGAAGGTACATATCCTTATGCCCAACCTGGTCAAAATCATATTCGCGCTTAATGCTCATAGCAGGAATTTCTACCCATTTGCCGTTTTCCCAATAGCTGCCGGGGGCAGATACTTCGCGCAGGTTAACCTCGGGGTTGAAGTTGGTGGCGAAGGCATAACCGTGGTCGCCGCCGTTGCAGTCCAAAATATCAATAGTATCGATGGTGTCGAACTCGTGTTTTTTGGCATAAGCGCAGTAAGCCTGCGTTACGCCCGGGTCAAAGCCGCAGCCCAACAGCGCGGTAAGGCCCGCTTCTTCAAATTTTTTGCGGTATGCCCATTGCCAGCTGTAATCAAAATAGGCGCTGAAGCCTGCTTCTTTGCAGCGTTTTTCGTAAACGGCGCGCCATTCGGGGTCGTCGGTGTTTTCCGGTTCGTAGTTGGCGGTATCCATATAATTTACGCCGCAGGCTAGGCATGCATCCATAACCGTTAAATCCTGGTACGGCAAGGCAATGTTCATTACAAGGTCGGGTTTGTATTCATTAATCAGCGCTTTCAGCTGTTCAACATCGTCAGCATCCACCTACGCTGTGGTAATTTTGGTGGCGGTTTTGCCTTGCAGTTCTGCCGCGAGCTTATCGCATTTGGCTTTGGTACGGCTGGCAATGCACAGCTCCGTAAAAATTTCGCTCACCTGGCAGCATTTGTGGATGGCAACGGTAGCAACGCCGCCGCAACCGATAACAAGAACTTTACTCATTTTACAACTCTCCTTTAAATTTTATTTATGCAATGCTAAAAGCAATTCCCTCAAAACTTTGCAGGCCGTAGCGGTCGATACACCGCTGGCGTCCAGCATCGGTGCCAGCTCGTTTACGTCCGCGCCGATTACGTTGGCCGTACACACGCAGCGCAGTGCAGCCAACAGCTGTACAAAACTTACGCCGCCAGCTTCCGGCGTGCCGGTGCCCGCAAAAACGGCAGGGTCAAGGCAATCCAAATCTATCGTAAAATACACGGGCGTGCCGTCAGCCTTAAGCTGCGCCACGGTTTCTTCCAGCCCGTCAAAAGTAAATTTCTGCATTTGGGTATGTTCTTTGGCAAAGGCAAATTCTTCGCGTTCGCCGCTGCGGATGCAGAACTGATGGATGCGCCCATCGCCCACAAGCTCGTGGCAGCGGCGGATAACACAGGCATGGCTTAATTTTGCGCCGAGGTAATCGTCGCGCAAATCGGCATGCGCATCAAAATGGATGATATGCAGGTTAGGATATTTTTTTACGGCGGCACGCACAGCGCCCAGCGTTACAAGGTGCTCGCCGCCCAACAGCAGCGGCAGCTTTCCGTCCGCCAAAATCTCTGCCGCGCGCGCTTCAATATCCGCCAAAGCGGCTTCCGAACTGCCGAAGCACAGCTCCATATCGCCGCTGTCAAACACGGCGCAGTCCGTTAAATCGGCATCCTGGTAAGGGCTGTAAGTTTCCAGCCCAAAGCTTTCGTGCCGCATCGCCGCCGGGCCAAAGCGCGCCCCGGGGCGGAAGCTGGTGGTAGAATCGAAAGGTGCGCCGTACAGCACTATTTTCGCAGCGGCATAATCGCTGTCACAGCCGATAAAATTTTCCACATTAGGCTTCATGGCTCAGTCCTCCACTTCTTTCAGCATTTCTTCCAAAAATGCGGGCAGGCAAAACGCCCCTTTATGCAGCCGCGTAGTGTAGTAACGGGTGTGCATATTCAAAGCGTTCCACGCCTCGCTGTCCAAATCGTCCATGGGGTGGTATTTTTGCTGGCAAAGCCAAACAGCCAGTAACCGGCGGCATAAGTAGGGATATGCGCCTGGTACACCTTGCTGATGGGGAAGGTGCTGGCAATGCGTTTATGGCTGCGCTGCATAGCCGCAGCGTCCTCCGCATAAAACGGACTGCCCTGCTGGTTCACCATAATGCCGTCCTCACGCAGCGCGTTAAAGCAACTGCCGTAAAACTCACGCGTAAACAGCCCTTCCGAAGGCCCGAACGGGTCGGTGGAATCCACAATAATCAAATCGTATTCTTCCTCGCAGCGGCGGATAAATTTCAGCGCGTTGCCGAAATAAATATGCACGCGGCGGTCATCCATGCGGCAGGCATTGCTGGGCAGATAGGTACGGCAGGCTTCCACCACCTGCGGGTCCATCTCCACCAAGTCAATGCGGCGCACACGGTCGTAGCGCGTCAGCTCGCGCACAACGCCGCCGTCGCCCGCGCCGATAACCAAAATATCTTTAATGCCCTGATGCACCGCCATCGGCACATGGGTAATCATCTCATCGTAAATAAATTCGTCCCTTTCAGTCAGCATCACGTTGCCGTCAAGGGTCAGCACGCGCCCAAACTCCGGCGTTTCAAAAATGTCTATGCGCTGGTAATCGCTCTGTTTGGAATATAAATGCCTGTTAACCCTAATACTGTGCTTTACGTCCGGGGTATGAAACTCACTGAACCACATTTCCATTTTTTGCCGCCTCCTTTATTCCAGCACGTTAATCCGTGTTAAATCCGGGTCTTCCGAACCCGTCATGCTGCAGCCTTTTTCCTTGGCATAGCCGATATGTTCCAAAATTTCGCCGGTAATGCGCTCGCCCGGCGCCAAAATAGGTATACCCGGCGGATAGCACATTACAAATTCGCTGCACACGCGCCCTTCGCTTTCTGCCAGCGGCACGCTGATTTTCGGCGCGTAAAACGCTTCCTGCGGGCTGGTAACAACCTCCGGCTCAATGTATTCCTGCGTCAGCATGCCGGTGGCGTCCTTTTGGTAGCGGCGGCGTATCTCCGCCAGCGCGCTCACCAGGCGTTCCAGCTCCTGCGGCCTGTCACCCATGGAAAGATAAGCCAAAATGTTGCCGATGTCGCCGAACTCAATTTGTATGTCATACTCGTCGCGCAGAATGTCATACACTTCAATGCCCGCCAGCCCAATATCCAGCGTATGCACGCTCAGCTTGGTGGTGTCAAAATCAAATACGGAATTGCCGTTCATCAGCTCGCGCCCAAAAGCATAATAGCCGCCCACGGCGTTAATCTCGCGGCGGGCGTATTCCGCCATATCCGCCACCTGGTGAAACACCTTGCGTCCGCGCAAAGCTAAGTTGCGGCGGCTGATGTCAAGGCTGGACATTAAAAGGTAGCTGCCCGAAGTGGTCTGTGTAAGGTTAATAATCTGCCGTACATAACCGGCGTGAATGTTCGGCCCCGTCAGCAGCAGGCTGGACTGCGTAAGGCTGCCGCCGCTTTTGTGCATGGATACCGACGCCATATCCGCACCGGCTTCCATGGCCGATACCGGCAGGCCGCTGCCGAAATAAAAATGCGTGCCGTGCGCTTCATCCACCAAACACAGCATACCGGCGCCGTGCGCCATTTTTACAATAGCGCGCAAATCGCTGCAAATGCCGTAATAAGTTGGGTTGTTCACCAAAACCGCAACGGCTTTGGGGTGTTCGGCAATCGCTTTGGCTACCTGTTCGCGCTTCATGCCGAGCGATATGCCCAAGCGCTGGTCTACCTCCGGGTTAACGTACACCGGCACCGCGCCGCACAGCACCAGCGCGTTAATAACGCTTTTATGCACGTTGCGCGGCAAAATAATTTCATCCCCGCGTTTGCAGGAAGATAGCACCATGCTCTGCACCGAGCTTGTAGTGCCGCCTACCATTAAAAAGGCGTGCGCTGCGCCAAA
>OGCQ01001068.1_pt1 | contig 37242 bp, 50 predicted proteins | sample 1570161 | NCBI WGS metagenome assembly OGCQ01 (sample SAMEA4384402, study PRJEB24528) | human gut metagenome | reverse complement strand
AGCGCATGACTGTTAATCATGATGTCACTGGTTCGAGCCCAGTTGGGGGAGCCACGAAGAAAGTCAGTAATTGAGCCAAAAACGGCTTGTTTACTGGCTTTTTGCTTTGTTTATAATATTTTCGATTTTCAAAATTATTCACTTCTTTTTATGCCTTTTAGTCTCTTATACTACAGATAAACTACAGATTTTCTACAACAAAAGCCGTCCGAAATGTAATCGGACGGCTTATTTAAATTTTAGGCACATTTTTTGAAATGTGTGCGTAAAATTTATGCCAGTAATTTGATTGCGTTGTATAGCGTGTCAACCTCTTGAATGATATAATGATCAATATCAACTTTGTAATCTGTATGGCCCATAAGTGCGATAATATCTTCTTCCCTCGCACCTGCCGCTGACATACGAGTTGAAAAGGTTCTGCGACAAGAATGCGGAGTAAACTCATCGCCTAAGCCAAGCGCTTGCATCGCCGGGCGAAAACCGTATTTCAAGAAATAATCCTTGTTCATCGCTTTGCCAAACTCTGAACCTTCGTGTATTCGGCAGAAGATTGTTTCACCTTTATTATTTATACAATTCTCAACCAATTTTAAAATTTTAGGGTGGATAGGAACAATGCGATTTTTGCCGGCATCGGACTTTATGCCTGCCACAAAGTAAGGGATTCCCTGTTCGCTTGTATGGTATTGCTCGGTAGTGAGAGAAAGAAACTCGGTCACTCTGAAATTCAGGTAACACATTATGTAAACATAATCGGCATAAGGCACTTTACCTATGTTTTGTCTGATAAGCTCAAGCTGCACATCGGTAAAGCGTGTAGCGTTTACCTCTTCGGGTTCGGGTAGTTCTATAAATGTGCCATAGTCTTTATTAACAATATCCTCTTGCATCGCAAAATGGTAAAGGCTGGTGACAAAGCATTTAATCTTATGTAGAGCCGAGTATCCTAAGCCTTGACAGATTTTAGGCGTGTCAGTGACTTTATAGGTACCGTTGCCGTTGGGCAGAAGATATTTCAGCTTACCGCCTGCGCCGACCTCGTGATGTGGGTTGTCATAATAATCCACGATGTATTGATAGTCTGATGTGCGTAAATCCCTAAATTTTCGCTTGTACAAGGGCTTTAGCTTGATATAAGCGCTTGCGTAGTTGCTTTTTACGCTGTCACCAAGTTTTTTATATGCTTTAGTTTTTACCCATTTATCGTGTAATTGCTCAAGTGTCATGTTAAAGCCATTGACGGGATTGTACTCATAATCTTTGAGTGCGTTTTCTGCCTCTCGCTTTGTGGTGAAAGTTCCCAAATATACTTGTTTCCCTGTGACAGAGCTTGCAGCGGCATACGGTTTTGATTTGCTGTCTTTGCGAATGTAAATGCTTCCTGTACCCTTTGTTCGCCGTCTGTTTTTTGGTTTGTCAGCCGATTGGTTTTTACCGCAGTAAGGACAAAACACAAAATCGTCCTGCAATTCTCGGTTACACCGTCGGTTTATACATTTTTTCATCATTTTGCTCCTTAAAAAAGGGTGCAAAAATCCCCTGCAAAATATTGTAATTTTCGCAGGGGTGTGGTACAATATATTTGCTAAGAAAAATGCACCATTGCACCCGTTGTAATGGTCTCCGCTCTATCCTGTTGGCGCAGGGTAGGGCGGATTTTTTTATTTTATGTTTACCAAAGGCATTCACACATTACAGTCCATTTTGTTCTACACCATAAACAGCCTGTTCGTGAGTAAATCCTTCATATTCGAGTTGTTCGATTAAGCTATCTCTCGAAAAAGACGAATATGCGAGATAAGATTCTGCAGATTTTGCGGCTTGTTCGTTCCAATCAGCGCCACAATTATCTGCGGCATAAACTGCATCTTCATGTGAATATTTTTCATATTCAAGTTGTTCGATAAGACCATTATATGAAAACGAAGAATATTCAAGATATGATTTTGCTGATTTTAATGCATTTGATTGGCTGATAGTGATTTTATCGACAGGCTTTTCAGTCGGAGGTTCTGTTGGTTTCTTGGTAGGCTTTTCCGTTTTAGGTTCAGTAGATTTTTCTGTTGAATCTTCTTCGGGTGAACGAACATCTTTTGAAGAATCTACAGTTATAGAATCCACAATGTCACTTTCAAACAAATCAAATTCTTCAGATTGTTCATCGCCGGAACTTGAAAATATCATTTCACACAAATAATGGTCCGTCGCCCATATGTACATGGTGTAGTGATATTTATTCTCAGATTTTTTAACATTTGCCGTCACACGATAGGCGAGAAAGTCATCTATATGAGTTGTAGTTCTGTCGATTTCGTCAAATTCATCAAGCGAATCCTCAAATCCGTCAATAAACACATCTACAACTTTTGAGTTAAATTGAGATTGTGAATCATTCAATTGAGATGTTGTGACAAAAAGTATGTTGTTGTCGGAATCAAGAAAGCAGTCATTATCGTCGTTAGCGGTATGCGACCAGCTTTTTGGGATAGCAATAGAAAATGGAGTGACATTGTACAATCTGAACATATCGGTGTCCAAAGTATCGGTAGGGGCTTGAGTTGGGGAAGTTGTTACCGGTTCTTGAAAATCAGTTTGACTACATTGCGAAATGGCAGTTACAGCCGTTGCGGATAAAATTAAAGCTATCAGCAAAGCAATGTAAAAATGTGGAGTACGATATATAGGTTTTTTGTCAGTCGTTTTTTCAGCATCGTCCGTAGGTTTGAATTTGTTTATTTGAGATGCGTGACATACGGGGCAAAATACTGAATTGTTCGGAATTAAATTACCGCAATTTTCACATTCGTAAGATTCTGTGCTTTCAGATTCGCTGTCCTTAAATAAGGCAACCTGTTCAATTTTCGTTCCGCATTCGTTGCAAAACTTTGAACCGGCAGGAATCTCAGCTCCGCATTTTTGACATTTCATTATAAATCCTCCTCTTTTTGATATATATATTGACAAAATATATATCATATACTAAAATAATATTAGAGAGGTTCAGACTTCTCACTATTCCTATTTTACCTACCATAGTTGCCGCTATGGTAGGTTTTTCTTTTTGTTGATAAAATCTGCAAATTGCTCTTTTATCTGCCTTTCAAGCGGATGTAGATAAAAAGCGTTTCTGCGTTCGAGCTCTGCCATTCGTTCAGCCCTGTAGGTTGCCGCCTCAAGGCTGATGTCGCATAAATTTGCAATTGCAGCGGCATTTGTTGCGTGTAGCTCATGGAGCACACAAGCCGGAGATAACAAGTCCCGAGCAAATACATTTGCCAAGTGTTCGGCATCATCGGTTGTTGCAAATCCGTTGCCGTCTTTGCTGAACAAATGGCCTAAAAATATATGACCGAGTTCGTGTGCGATTGTAAATCTACAACGCTGAGGAGATTGCTCATCGGCATAGACGATATACAACTTATCATTTTGTATAAGCGTTGTACCGCTCTCGTTTTCGCTTAGCAGATTGACTGCCGAATTTTTCAACAAAACAATGTCGGCTTGCTTAGCTATCTGACTGACTTTAACAGGCAGACTGTTTATATTATAATCAATCAAACATTGCCAAGAGGCATTGCGTGCATTTTTATATTGTCCATAATTCAAGTTTTACCACCTCATAGGTATTGTAACCTATGAGGTGTTTTTTATTATGTACTTATAAATCTGTATCGTCAGGCTCAAACTTACTAAGATCAGGTAAATTTACTATTTCGATAGGCTGATTGTTGCCGTCACTTCGTGCGGCTTTTACGGTTGGTATTAGATTATTGTTTAAAGACGACACCAAGTCAGCTTGATTTATACATCTTCTATATTCAATATCTAATATTTTATCAACTACTTCTTGACCATAGTTGTCAAGTGCACGGTATTTTTTTATTAAACCTTTTTCTGTTCCAGTAAATTCAGAAACTTGTTTTGTATGAACTTTATTTATTAAATCACTAAAATTTATTCCATATATATTACACAATGAAACAAGAGATTCTATGTCAATTTTGCTTTTCGCTCTTTCCCAACTACTTATGTTAGCAGCTGAGCATCCGATAAGTTCTGCAACTTCAGATTGCTTCATATCAATCGACTCTCTTGCTCCTTTTAATAGATTACCTAAATGAGTATAATCAAATATCATTTGAATAACCTCCTCTTTGAGTTTATTATACAAGCGAAATTTGAAAAAGTCAATTATTTTTTAAAGAAAAATCAAAAATAATTTGAAAAAACCGTTGACAATCAAATCAAATTTGTATATAATCAAATTGTAATCAAATTTAATTTGAAAAGAGGTGAAAAAAATGAATTTGTATTTAGCTATCGGGTCGTATCTTGAGAATAACGGCATCACGCAAACATATTTATCAGAACGTTCAGGGATGACAACCAATGCACTTAACTTATCGTTAAAAGGTAAACGCAAACTCACAGCCGATGAATATATCAAAATTTGTGATGCTTTAAAAGTCCCTTACGATTTGTTTGTGAAAAAATTGTGAACAGCTTAACGAAAGGAATGATAAAAATGGCACTAACCATATATGCGGTAGTTGCTACCGTAGTAGCAGTAGTGGCGATTATAAAAGCTGTAAAATGGAAAATTGCTACAAGAGCAATGGTAGTTTATTGTACAAAGAATTTCAGAATACCCACAGACAAAGAACTTGCCGACTGCTCCAAAGAAGCCGCCGGCAAGACAATAAGATTTAAGTAATTCCAAATTGAGCTTTTATAAGCTGAGTAACAACATTCGCTGATATTTGTGTTATTGCAGAAAGCGAGTGACTTCCCACGGTTCCGGCAATCTTCTTAACTTTATTCCATATATCATCGTTACGAATATTTGCTAAAAACTTGTGACCTTCGGGAGTTAAATCACCTACTTCTAAATAGTCGCCACCGTCAGCACCGAACATTGAAGTAATTAAACCTGCAAGTTTGCATTGTTTAATGTGGTAGATAATTTCGTCATGAGAGTATGGTTGAAGCCTTTCAAAATCGTTGCTGAATTTACTGTATCGAAAGGATTCGTTGAAGTCACACACTTCTTCTACACTCAAAAGAATATCACGAACACAGTCGTTATTTAAACGCATAAGCATCACCTCCTTACAATTTGATTTTAGCATTTTAAGGAGAAAAACACAACAAGAAGGTTACAGCAGAAGAGTTTTTGGGAATATGTCAGGTGTTTGATGTTGATCCAAGGCAGTTTTTTAAGCAGTCTGCTTAACTTATTACCTCAGAAAGGAATGGTAAAGATGATTGATTGTAATATCACTAAAAACTATTTGAGTGAACAAGCTCGGATGACAAAATCAAGTGATGTTGGTGTGTGTCGTATTTCGTGTAATCATTGCCCATTGAGCAGATTTAATAATGACGAAGAAATGCTTTGCACTGAATTAGAATTAAGGCACCCTGAAAAGGCAATTGCAATTGTACAGAAATGGTCGGATGAACATCCGCAGCGGACTTATTTGAGTGAGTTCTTGAAAAATTATCCGAACGCTCAGCTTAAGAAAGTATTGTTGTACTCTCCAAGGATAATATCACCCGAAATACCTAAATGTATATGTCCATATCATTTAGGGCTGATGAGCAGTGATGATTGCAGAAAAGACCATAACTGTGTTAAGTGTTGGAATCAGCCTATTGAGGGCGGTGAAAAGTAATGGACTTAGAAAAAGTTGCTATAACACGACTTCGTGACGGAGCAGAAATAAGTAAACGCTACTATGATAAACCGCTTATGCTTTGTTATTCAGGTGGTAAAGACAGCGACATTATTTTAGATTTAGCGATTAAATCGGGTATAGACTTTGAGGTCCAACATAGTCACACAACGGCTGATGCTCCCGAAACCGTTTACCACATACGCAATAAATTTAAGGAATTGGAATCTAAAGGCATAAAATGCAACATTGATATGCCGAGATACAAGGGCAAGCCGACATCTATGTGGTCACTGATAGTGCAAAAAGGTATTCCCCCCACAAGGTTAGTAAGATATTGTTGTGCAATTCTGAAAGAAACAGGCGGTAAGAATCGTGCTATTGCCACAGGAGTGCGAAGAGCCGAAAGTACGAAAAGACGGTCGAAGGGAATAATCGAAACTTATTCTTCTAATCTGTCGAATAAAATTGTCCTTAACAATGACAACGACGATAAGAGGCAGATAGTTGAGCATTGTCAGTTACAAGGGAAGATACTCTTCAACCCTATTTGTGATTGGTCGGATAGTGATGTTTGGGAGTACATCAACCAAGAACACATTAATCTTAATCCGTTATACAATTGTGGATTTGACCGTGTTGGATGCATTGGCTGTCCAATGACAAGTAAGAAGAGATTTGCGGAATTTGCACGATATCCCAAGTACCGAAATATGTACATACGAGCATTCGACAAGATGCTTGAAGTGAGAAAGCAAAGAGGCAAAGCTTCACAACACGCTAATGGACTTGAGGTTTATCACTGGTGGATGCAGGATGGTGTTTTACCGGGGCAATTAAGTTTTGACGGAGAGGATTGGTGAAGAGTAATGAGAGAATATTTATTCAGAGGCAAGATGATAGCTAACGGTAAGTGGTCAGAGGGCACTTTGCTTGTGACTAAACAAGGTTGCTGTATAACACCCGATGCAACGGTGTATGTTGCGGTAGATTCCGAAACGGTCGGTCAGTACACAGGCATGGTTGACAAGAACGGCAAGAAAATTTTTGAGGGAGATATTATTGATTTTTCTGACCGTTCAGACGGTGACGGCTACGGGGTTGTAAAGTACGATGCAAACGAAACTGAATTTGGGATTGAGTACGACAATATCTATAAAAGCCTCGGAAAACATTATTATCCCGAAGATATTGAAGTTATCGGAAACATACATGATAACCCGAACTTAGTAAGAGGTGATTATTAAATGAATGAAAAAATCCTTATCAACCCTAAAACAAATCAGGAGTACAGAGATGTACCGCCGACCGTGGCGGCTGAATATCTCGGAGTTGCTCTCAATTATGTTTATGAGGGTCTAAAAAAACAAACCCTGCCTATCGGTTCAGCCGTACAGAGCGACAAAGGGCGTTGGAGCTACAACATACCGATTGACCGGCTCAAGACCTATGCAAGCGGTGCAGATATATCCTTACTGACTACACTGCTCAACAAATTGATCGGCAGCGGAAATACAATCAACGAAAGGACGGCGTAAAAATGATAAATTCGCCGTGCTACGGATGTCAGATGCGGACGACAAGATGTCATACAGCTTGTGAAAAATATCTTGAATACAAATCAAAGTGCGATAATCGCCGAGCCGAACGCTCTAAGAATTATGACTTTTTTAATTACATCTGTCATAAAATCGACATCCATACGAGATGTCGCAAATCAAATAAATGAAAGAATAGGTGAATATATGGAAATCATTGCAAATAACCGTGCAAATAACCGTGAACATATCGCTTTTAAAGACTTGAAAAAAGGCGATGTTTTTGTATTAGCCTCAGATGGCAAATGGTACATAAAAAACAACGATTTTTATGCAGTACGACTTTCAGACGGCGAAACCGTTGAGCCTAATTTTACACCTTTACTTTGCGAAGTCAAAGATTGCGTGCTCGTAGAAAGAGAAATCTATACAGCATTAACTGAAAAGGAGTGTAACAAATGTGGTTAAGAAACTACCCGACACGCAGGAAACTGCTCAAAGATGTTAAGGAGTTAAGAGAAGAAAACAAAAATCTTAAAAATGAGTTAAAAAAAGCTCGCCTTGATAAATCCCAAGCCGAAGAAAATAGCACAAACGCTCAATATGCATTAGAAGGTTATAAAAACGAGAATACTAAACTCTGTGAAAAACTTTCAATGTATGAATCAGCAAAGGCAGAAACATATGGTTTTGAATGTGTGGGGGTTGAGAAGTGATGAAAAGACCGTGCAATGCTCCCGTCACTATTGAAGGCTGGTCAATGAAATGCAGTAGTCATAATTACATTACTTTATATTACAACGGTAAGTTTGTCCGCTGTTTTGATAACGATCTGTATAACGAAGATCCGCTGAAAGATGAATATTACGCAGAACACATTATTAACGCCATCGAAAAAAGAACAGGAATGAAAATCACCAACATTCCGATAGTTGGAACAGCTGAAGATTTTGACGGATTAAGATTTTTAAACGGCGGTTTTAAAAAAGGTGCCGATTGGTTGTTAAATGACAAAGAAAAAGACCGTTGACTGCTCGCAACAATCAACGGTCCGCAAATAAAAGGCTATTTGCAATCTAACTAATATTATCATAGCAAATAACCTTGCAAAAATCAAGGAGTTTATAAAAATGGAAAGAAAATCTAAATTACAGATGATAGCAGTGGACAAACTGCACCCACATCCACAGAACCCTCGAAAGGTTATCGGCGATGTGACGGAGCTTGCGGAATCTATCAAGGCGAACGGAATTTTGCAGAACCTTACTGTTGTACCAAACAATGACAATTGGGACGATAAGTCGGATTTTACCGTTGTTATCGGTCACAGAAGATTAGCAGCGGCAAAGCAGGCAGGATTGACTGAACTGCCGTGCGCGGTCGTTGAGATGACAGAGAAAGAACAGCTTTCAACAATGCTTACTGAAAATATGCAAAGGTCAGACTTGACTGTATACGAAGAGGCTAAGGGCTGTCAGCTATTGCTCGACCTCGGTGATACGGTCGCAGAGGTTGCCGAAAAGACAGGCTTTTCAGAAAGCAAAATAAGGCGGAGAGTAAAACTCTGTGAGCTTGATGAAGAAGCTTTCAAAGAGAGCCAAATCCGACAGCCAACCTTGCAGGATTATGACAGGCTGAATCAGATTAAGGATATTGAAGTAAGAAACGAATTGCTCAAATCAATCGGAACGAATAATTTTGACAATCTTTTGTATTCTGCTGTTAAAAAGCAGGAGACAGACGAAGAAAAAGAAAAAATTGAAAAGCTCTGTCTTGAACATGGGATGACTAAAGTGCAGAAATACAGAGATATTCCAAGCAACTACAAATATACGGGAATTTTTGCACTCAAAAATTTGATTGGTAAAGACTTTGCGGACGGCAGGAAAAGATATTTTTATTTTGCTTACGGCTCAAATGTCTACATTTACGCAGAGGCTTTAGAAAAGCAGGAAAAGAACGATGCCGAAGAAGAAAAGCGAAAGCTTGAAGAGCAGAGATGGGATGAGCTTGTTGAACAGGCGGAAGAAATAGACGAACGCTGTGAGACTCTCAGAAGATGCTTTATGCTTAATACAAATTTCAATGACAGCAACAAGCAGCAGGAGCTTGTGAAATTTATAGTCGCCCAAGTGGCGACAGGCGTCAGTAACAAGGCATACAGATTTGGCGAAGTAGTCGAGAATCAAGATGATGAAAACACGGACAGCTACATCAACGAACACTGGAGCGATAACAGCGGTAGAATGCTTATGGCGACGGCATACGCTTTGTGCCAAAGAAGTTATGAAAAATTAAGCTTTATTTATGTAGGATATAACAGCAAAACGATCAGCCGAAAAAACAGCCCGGATTTAAACAAATTTTATGCTTTGCTTTGTAAACTCGGCTATGTGATGAGTGACGAGGAAATTCAGCTCCGTGACGGCACACATCCGATTTTTACAACAGGTGAAGTAAAATAAACTAAATAAGTTAATCACACAACTGCACTTGTGAGATTATAAATTCCCTCTTTTGATAAATTAATACATACCTATCTACTTTCTTTCAGTAATACCGATTCGGGCAGGTGCAGATGCCCGAATTAATTAATCAATAACAAGCTCTGCACAGCTTGTTATATAAAACTCGTTTACTCCTCTTTAAATAAATTCTGACATTGAAAGCGGAGCAGGTGCAGATGGTCCGCTTTAGGTGAAGAAAATGGCATCAATAAAAGTTAAATCCGAATACAAAGAACTTGTTAAATTATTCGACCAATTGTCCGGATCAAGGTCATTGTGGCAAGTGTTCAACGATTGTATAGAAATGTTTGCGCTAAGCATTCAGAATATTTTTTGCTTTAATCAAACATTTGAAAAAAACAAAAATCGCTATAAAGACATCGCCAAAAATTATAGTGAAAGCGAATTTGAAACAATTGTAAAAATTTTCGCCGAGATAACTAATGCACTCGAAGCAAATCCATTTCAAGATTTTTTGGGGGATTTGTATATGCAACTTGATATGGGAAGCAGCGCTCTTGGACAATTCTTCACGCCGTACACCGTATCTTATGCAATGGCGGAAAGCTTGTTTGACGAGAAAAATGCAAAAGCTGAATTATCCCAAAAAGGATATATCTCGGTTCTTGAGCCTACGGTCGGTGGCGGAGCAAATGTAATTGCGTTTTGTGAGATGCTGAAAAATCATGACATCAATTATCAAACACAATGTGTCATTGTCTGCCAAGAGCTCAGCAAATCAACTGCTCTGATGTGCTATATAGCACTGTCGCTGATAGGTTGTGCAGCGGTGGTTAAAATTGGAGATAGTTTGAGTGATCCATATACGAACTATTTTGCTGAGTGTTCTAAAGGTGCTGAAATTTGGACAACTCCAATGTTTCACATTCAAAACTGCTATAAGAAGGTATGAATGTATGCAAGAAGAGGCGCGCTTTTACAAATCATTAAAAAACAGCTTAATGAGATCGTAAGGTGGTAGATTTACAAAATGTCGAGGCTAAATAAAACATGGACGGCCGATGAAATAGATTATCTTATTTCAGCTTGGGGCAACGTTAATATGGCTACTATAACAAAACACCTTGATAGATCCGAATGTGCGATAAGGCTAAAAGCCGGTAAGTTAAACTTAGGACCTTTCTTGACTAATGGCTATAGATACATCACAATAAGCAATCTTTATAAACTCATTCGTCCAAACACTTCTGCCAGTTATCTAAAAACATCGTGGGTAAAAAATAGGAATCTGCCTACTCACAACATATCAAGAAGTTCAAAAACAAATTTTATTGTTGTTTACATAGATGAATTTTGGACGTGGGCAGAGAAAAATCAATATTTTTTAGATTTTTCAAAGCTTGGAAGATATCAATTAGGACCCGAGCCTGATTGGGTAAGCAAAAAACGAGAGGCAGACATATTAAGGAACAGTTTTATCAAAGCGACTCCATGGACAAGCAGAGAAGATAACCTTCTCAAAGAATTGCTTATAAAGCAAAAGTATGGTTACAAAGAACTGTCACAAATATTGTGCCGTAGCGAAGGAGCCATACAGCGCAGAATTAATGACCTAAACATCAAATACCGTCCTGTAAAAGCTGATAACCATCAAAAATGGACTGAATCTGAATACAATTTACTTGGCGAAATGATTAAATGCGGAAGCAAATATGAAGAAATATCCGATAGAATCGGTCGATCAGTTAAGGCTATCAGAGGACGTGTGTTCGATAAGTATCTCACGGAAAATCTTGATAAAGTGCGAAATTACATAGGCAACGGAAACTTTGGAGACGGAACGCCTGACAAGCCGTTAAAATACAAGCGACTTATGTCGAACGAAGAAAAAAACCAAGCTAATCTATTGTTATCAATCATCGCAGGAGATTTACTTTGTGTTGCAAAAACGAACTCAAATGTTGATGAGGAATACAGTGAATATTGGCAAAAGGATATGTGCCTTAATTGGGACGATGTTAAAGGCTGTCTTGCCTGTAAGAACAACTGTGACAGCTGTACATTGTTCAGAAGAATTCCTGTTCAATATTGCAAAAGGTGTGGCAAGGATTTTTTTGAGCGTAAACAGAACATCTTTTGTTCCGCCTGCCGAACAGCACGTCTACATCAAGCGCAGAAAAAATATGCAATCCTTCATCAAAAGCAAAGTCGAAAGTAAAGAAGGTGTATCTATGGATGATAAAACAGAATTCGTACGAATGGCAACAACACAATGCCTAAAGTATATGTCTGTGAATGAGGCAAACAAGGTTGAGCAAATTTTGTCAGTCTTGTTGACAAAATATTCTCTAAAAAAAGAAACCTACGCTTTATCTACCGAAACAGTTACTCCTAATCAAAAATTAGTAAATACTTTTTTAGCCATTAAAAAAATTAGTGGTTTAACTGACAAAAGTCTAAAAGCTTATAACAATGAAATACAAATGATGCTTAAAGCAATAAATAAGCTTATCGCAGACATTAAGGTTAATGATATTCGTGCATACCTTGCTTTTGAACAATTAAATAAAAATGTATCAAACAGTTATCTTGATACAAAATTAAGATACTTAAAATCATTTTTTAAAACACTGAGAATTGAAGGCTATATACCAAATGATCCGGCAGAAAAAATCACAAAAATAAAAGCTGAAAAGGTAATCAGAAAGCCGTTTACACCGATTGAAACCGAAAAAATCAGAGATGCTGCCGGAAAAGATTTGAGGTTGAAGGCAATCATAGAATTTCTATTATCGACAGGATGTCGAGTTACAGAAGTGGAAAATGCAAATCGCAGTGACATTAAAGATGATAAACTGATTATCACAGGCAAGGGTAACAAGCAAAGATACGTATATCTTAACGCACAAGCAAAACTTGCTTTGGAAAAATACGAAAATACGAGGTCAGACACCAACAATGCTTTGTTCGTTAGTAAAGTTAAAATAAAAGGTGAATACAAAAGGCTTGAAAAAGGACAAATAGAAAATATCATTCGTGAGCTTGGTAAAGACATTGGAATTGAAAATTGTCACCCACATAGATTCAGAAGAACCATGGCTACCGATGCCCTTAGAGCCGGTATGCCAATTGAACAAGTATCACTAATGCTTGGCCACGAAGAACTGACTACAACACAAATATACGCAAGATCTGATGAATCTGATGTTTATCAGGCACATCAAAAATATGTTAGATAAATAGGAGTGATAATATTGGCATTCCCCGAAAAGCTCTATTTGAGCAGGGCAAGCATTTCAAGCTACGAAATTGGAAGAAATGAGCCTACTATCGAAACCATAATAGCTGTATCAGATTTATTTAAAATTTCGATAGATAAACTGTTGAAATGAGGCGTGACAATGAAAATAAAAAAAGCATTCGACATATGCAAGAAAAATAAAATTATTTCCATTTTCGGCAACGAAAAAGGCGAGCAATGGCTGTCAGACGGCTATGCGGTCTATCCTATTTTCGGCTTGCCGGAACTCAATGAAGATTACATATGCAAACTCTATGACATCAACGATGCGCAGAGAGATAAGATTAGATTTACAATCAGTCAAACCAAGCCGTTGATTGATGTTGAGGATTGTTCGGCGGATGAAACACCGGCTGAAATGTGGGATATAAGCATTATATACGACGGTAAAGTAATGCTCCCGATTAGCACCGCAGAGGGCTTAATGTTTATTGACAGAGTATATCTTAATCCTTTTGTGGATATGCCAAACGAAACAATGGCGCTTGCACTGCGTAAGGACTTCAAAGGTACTCCGTACTTCGCTGTTAAATTTGGGATGATTGCATACGGCTTTATATGTGCTTATGAAATTGTTGATGAAGATTTTGTGAGACAATTGAAATCATTATACATTGAAAGCGATATGATTTTGAAAAACAAGAAAGGATGACCTGCCGATGAAGCAGTATGAAGCTGACCAACAGCGGAAGTTATTTCAATGGACGACTTTCATCAGAGCAGAATACCCCGAAATTGATTTGATGTTTCATATTCCGAATGGCGGAAGCAGGAACAAACTTGAAGCGGTCAACCTCAAGAAACAAGGAGTAAAGGCAGGCGTGCCTGATTTGTTTTTACCGGTAAGCCGTGGAGGTTATCACGGCTTGTTTATTGAACTTAAGTACGGTAAGAATAAGCCAACCGAAAAACAAACCGAATGGCTTACAAACCTTAATGAACAAGGCTACGCTGTCGCTGTATGTTATGGTTGCGACGAGGCGAGCGAAAAAATATTAAAGTATTTGAAATTAGGTGAAAAAAATGAGTGAAGAAAAAAAGAAACGAGGTCGCAAGAAGAAACTCGACCGAATAGACAGGATGTGTCTTTACTGTGCCGATTACAATGCAAAGCACGGCACAACTTACAGCTATGGCCAGTTTGTTGCGCAGATAGCCGCAGGGAAAATTAAAAGACTTGGGTTATATGATTATGAAGGAGGTCTTGCTGAATGAGTGAAAATGAAAAACCGGTTGCAGCGGAAATGCAAGACAATCCGACACCGGCAGAAACATTGTCAGAACTCGACAAACTTGTGATAGGCTTCATCGACGGTGACCTTGATGTGGCTACGCTCAATAGCTTGGATATGTTAAACCGTTGGTTAGTGTTGTCAATGTCAGCCATATACAGCTGCACAAAGATAGGCTTGCTATCCGCTAAATCTTGCGTCAAGGCTAAGTATAAATTATTGCAAGAATATCGCAGGTTTCGTACCGCCACTTTTTTCGCAAGCAAGGAACATATGGAGTGGATTAAGCGGACAAGAGAAGCCTCTTGCAAATTGACAGAACTGTCAAAAGCAATTATCGAGCACGACCCTAAAGCACTATCAATTGCATTACAGGTGATTGATTTGTTGACAAAACACGATATATATAATCAGTTACTTATATTATCAGATGCAAGTGATGCATTCAAAGAAAAATGTTTGCACACTTTGGTAAAGAATGACACAGCCTTTTTTAATACTTTCAATGACACTCCTTTAGTTGATTTACTATTAAAATTTTTTGAATCAGCAAAAGAAACGAGAGCATCAGAAATTTTTAAAGAACTTGATGCCGACAACATCAGAACTGTAGCTTGTCACGTGCCGGTTAAGTCGGATGATTGTCGAGGAATCGCAAAAAGCTACAAGGAATACTTCGGTATTTAAAATAAGGCAATATTCTTGTCGCACGCAAAATCTTAAAGAAAATTCAAATCAAGTTAAACCTATATTAAAAAAGTAATCAAAGCGACGACTTCCGCTTTTGATTAAGCTGTTAAAAAAGAATGCACCAAAAATTAAACACACAATTGCAGCGGCAAGGTTGCACAAAGCAGTAGTTCGGTGGTCAGACGGACTACTGCATATTTATATCATCTGACTTTTTAATGCGAAAATAGAACAATAGACAGTCACAAATAAAAGGGTTGAAATACCCTTTAACTATCCCGCTCAAGGAATTAATTAAGTGACCGTTTTAGTTTTTACATATATAATGGGAAGTTTAATATGTTTACGTACAAAGCTGAAATTAAATCAGGGCCTTTGCTTGAAGTCAAGTATTATAAGTCCATCCGCAAACGAAACAAGAAAAAACTTGCTCGACAAATCAATCGATCTCGAACAAACGAAAAGCAAGCCAAAGCAAACCGTATCAGAGGAGAACAACACACACAGAGGCTTATCCTTTGCAACTTCTCTGAGGGCGACTGGTTCGCAAGGTTCTCCGCTCCGTTTGGCGAGTTTACCGAAGATGAATTTGAGAGGGTTGTGTCGAATTTTTTCAAGCGTATCAAACGCAGAACAGATAAAAAACAAATTAAATTTAAGTACATCGGGTATTGCGAATGCGGCAAGCTCGGAAAGAATTGGCATTTGCATATTGTAATTGAGAATTGCGTGCGTGAAATATTAACGAAATGCTGGCCATGGAAAAACGGCATAAATTTTACTCCGCTCTATCAAGATGGAAATTATGCTGACCTTGCAAAATACATACGCAAAGATGTCAATGGTAAGAAGCGCTTGAAAACATCTCGCAATCTCAATAAGCCTGAGGTCAAAGTTGTTGAAGGAAAAAAACGAGAATACAGAAAACTCGAACGAGGTGAGGCTTTGCCTTGTCCCGAAGGATATTATTTTTACAAAGACGAAATGTGGATAAATGACTTCACGGGTGCGTCTTTTCATTTTACTTACTTGGCCAATAGCCATAAACACAAGAAAATCGGAGGTGCAAAGATTTGAGAGATTCGACAAGAGATTATACAATTGCACAGTTTAGACTTTATGCCTCTCTTGGATTTCCAAGCAAAGCACAGGTTGTAGCTGACAAGACAATGCACCGAGCATTACAACTTGACCTGCTTGCTGTGGCAGACACACTTAATGCCTTGACCAATAGCGGTAAAGACTACATCTGTCAAGCTGTCAGCGCTGTTTACTTTGTTGCACCAACAAAACCGTTGCACAAAGGTGAAATAAATTTGAGAGTGACCAAGTTTGCTGTCAATAACTATACAGACGAGCGAACTGTGTGGCGCTGGCTGAAAGAGGCAAGATTACTTTGTGCCAACCTTCGAGGATTGAACACAGGCTATTTGTACAACTTGCACAAATAAAGATGTCAGTAGAAACAAATAAATTTGCTGTAAAATTAAATTGTGATAAAACGAACAGTAACAACAGACTGGATCGTCCGCCAAATCCGTGAGGGTAAGGCATACAGGTTTTATTTAACGGCTGACTGGCAAAAAGTCAGAGACGCAAAAAAAGCAAAAGAACATTACGAATGCGAACGCTGTCGGGCTGTCGGTAAGTACAGCCCTTGTGAGGCGGTACATCACAAGCTGTATCTTAGAGCAAGGCCTGACCTTGCTCTTGATATCAACAACCTCGAATGTTTATGCAAAGATTGCCACTACAAAGAGCACCACAAATACGAGCCGAAAAAATTAAAAGATGAGTTTGCTGAGAGGTGGTAGTCAAAAAAGACATACCCCCGGGTAAAAAATCGAAAAATTCTGAGGTTTACGGATAACGGTGTAAAGGCACGACAGTTTGGTCTCGCGCACGCACACGAGGAATTTTTGAGAGAGGAGAAGCAAATGGCACAGATTAAAATTGCAGAAATTAAAGACAGCTTAATTGAGCAACTGACTTTGAAAGGGGCTAACATTGAAGTCTATAGAGATTTGATTGACAGCTACATTTTTTGCACAAAACTTGAACGAAAAATGCAAGCGGACATACACAAAAACGGCTTGACATACAAAGCTATCAGCGCTACAGGCAAAGAGTATATAAAAGATAATCCTTCTGTCAAAAACGCAGTAATGTACAACAAACAGCGTTTAGCAATCCTCTCACAAATGGGGCTGTCAATTGACAAAGTTGAGAGTGATTCGGATGACGAACTGTAAAGTCATAGACGATTACATCGACCTTGTTACAAGCGGTAAATATCGTGTCTGCCGCGAGCAAATTCAGCTGATAAAGTTTGTTGAAAATGTCTTTGAAAACGAAGAAATTTATGTTGACGAAGAACAACTTGAAAAGTATTTAGCTTTGCAGAAATATTTTTCTTATGAACTTTTTGAATGGGAAAAATTCTGCTTTGCATTGCATAATTGCACATACTCAGCTCCCGGTGTTTTACGATTTCCCGACCTTGTAATCATAGTTGGCCGAGGCGCAGGCAAAAACGGCTATTTAGCTTTTGAGGATTTTGCTTTATTGACACCGGTAAACGGTGTAAAAAACTACGACATTGACATTTGCGCAACATCAGAAGATCAGGCAACCATTACTTTTAATGACATTTACAATGTCCTTGAAAACAACAAAACCAAAATGCAAAAGCATTTCAACTGGACAAAAACAAGGATTGTAAATTTAAAAACAAACTCAGTATTGAGATACAGAACATCAAACAGCAGTACAAAAGACGGCGGCAGACCGGGCAAAGTTGATTTTGATGAAAAACATGCGTATGAAAATTACAAGCTCATTGAGGTGTTTGTCACCGGATTAGGTAAAAAACCACTTCCGAGAACTACAACAACCACAACAATGGGATATGTAAGAGACGGTCCGCTTGACCAAGAATTTGCACGAGGGCTTGAAGTTTTGAACGGTGATGCACCTGACAATGGCACGCTTTATTTTATTTGCCGTCTGAACGATGACAAAGAGGTTCACGATGAGCAAAATTGGTACAAAGCAAATCCAAGTTTGCAATACTTTCCGAATTTGCTCCGAGAACTTCGGAAGGAATATGAAAATTGGAAAATTGATCCGAACAGTAACACGGCATTTATGACCAAGCGAATGAACCGCCCACAGGGAACAGAAGCGAATCCTGTAACCTCGTGGGAAAATATCAAAGCAACAAACAGACCTCTTCCCGACCTTGAGGGCAAGCCGTGTATTTTTGGAATTGACTATACAAAAACTACTGACTTTTTGGGCAATGGTTTGATGTTTTTGGTTAATAACTTAATCGTATGGAAACCATTTTCGTGGTATTGCTCGCAATCTGCGGATTTGGGCAGGATTAAATTTCCTTATGCTCAACAGCCGGATTTGCAAAGGGTGGACGGGGTGGAAATCCCGCCTGAAATCGTAACCGACTGGTTGAGAGAGCAGACAAAACATTACAACATTGTCGGCGGAGCTTTGGATAACTACCGTTATACATTACTCAAAGAACCGTTAATGCAATTGGGTTTTGAATGCGACCGTAAAGGCAGAAATAATCTTAAACTCGTCAGACCGTCAGACAAAATGCTTGTTGCTCCTCTGATTGCTTCGGATTTCGCTAATCATCGTATTGTTTGGGGAGATTCGGCACTTATGCGTTGGTACACAAACAACACTTCTGCCGTTGAGGATAAAAACGGCAATATCATATACGGAAAGATTGAGCCAAAATCACGAAAAACAGACGGATTTATGGCGTTCGTCGCCGCATATACACAGCTTGATTTACTAAAACGAAATCAGCCAATGTCGGTAGATGAACTCAAAAATTGCTTTAATGCGATTGTATTTTAAAAAAGGCAGGTGAAAAAATGAAAGTAATTAACTGGGTAAAAAATCTTTTTAAGAAAGATGCCGTCACAGCGGAATTTAACGAGGACGGCTCGACAGTTGATGAACAGAGATTTCATCTGACTGAGCTTGCTCTATTTACGGCGATTGATTTTATCGCCCGAAGCTTGGCAAAGTGCGAATTTGTTACCGTAAGCAACAACCGAGAAAGTCGCAAAGATGAATATTATTTGTGGAATTATGCGCCTAACAAACATCAGACCAAAATTGAGTTTTTTACGCAGGCTGTTGCGAAGTTGATTTTTGACAACGAGCTTTTAATTGTTGAAACTGCCGATAATCAGCTTATGATTGCTGATAGCTTCTCGAGAACGGAACACGCTTTGATTGACGACACATTCAGCGGCGTTACTTGCCGAAATTTTACATATCAGCGCATTTTTCCTGAAAATGAGGTAATTTACCTCAGATATAACAACTTTGCTCTTAACGGCTTGTTATCGGATATGTGCAATGCATATGAGCAGTTAATGCTATCAGCTCAGGAAAGATATAACAAAGCGGTCGGTCACAAAGGCATTTTGGAGCTTGAAAATTACAGCTTTGGTGATGAAAATTTTGCCGAAACCTACAACAAAGTGCTGTCAAAGCAGTTTAAATCATTTTACTCAAACAAAAACGCTGTTATGCCGATTTTTAAGGGTATGAAATATTCAGAACCCTCAACCGATGCCGGAAAAACTACAAACAGCGAAATTAATGATATCCAAAAATTGAGAACTGAGGCTTACACGGTGGTCGGAAACGCTTTACATATTCCGCCGGCAATTTTGAGCGGTGAAGCTTCGCAACTGTCTGATGCACTGGATTGTGCTATCGGAAATGCAATTGATCCGATTGCAAATATGTTTGAGCAGGAAATCACCAAAAAGAGATTCGGCGGTGCTGAATTTAGTAAAGGTAATTATCTGCTGATTGATACGACGACAGTCAGACACATTGATGCCGTAAGTCAGGCGAACAACCTCGACAAGTCAATTGCCAGCGGTGTGCTGACACCTGCACAGGCTCAAAAATATTGCAATATGCTCCCTTGCTCGGAGGCTTGGGCACACACATATTACCTTACCAAAAATTACCAAACAATAACAAACGCTCTGAAAGGTGGTGAATAAAAATAAATGAAAAGCAGAAATTACAATATCAAACAGATTGCTGAAAATCAGAGTGTCTTGCAGATATATCTTTATGGTGAAATTGAGCCGAGCTACTTGAATATTTGGGGTGACCTCGTAGAATCCAAGACAAGCGCCGAATATATTCGCAAGGCGATTGAAAAAGCAGGCGAAATTGAAGGCATTGAAATCTACATCAATTCCGTGGGCGGATTTGTTGACGAAGGTGTGACAATTTACAATTTGCTAAAACGGCAGAGTGTGCCGGTCACTGCATATATCGACGGTATGGCTTGCTCAATCGCCTCTGTTGTCGCAATGGCGGCTGACAAGATTGTAATGCCGTCAAACACAACAATGATGATTCATCACGCAATCGGCGGTTGTTATGGAAATGCGAAAGAACACAGAGAATTTGCAGCTCAGCTTGACAAAATCAGTGAAGCGAGTACAAACTCTTATCTTGTACACGCAGGCGATAAGCTCACGAGAGAAACCCTCGAGCCGCTTCTTGATGCTGAAACATTTTTGACGGCAGAGGAAGCCTTCAATATCGGCTTGTGTGACGAAATTCTTGATCCGGTTGATTTAACCGAATCAAAAGAGATTGTTGACGATGCACAGCAAAAGAAGAATCCAAAAGCAAAACAGGCAGCGGCAGAACTTGCAAAAATGCTTGGTGCAAAGCCTGAACCGCCTGAACCACAGACACCACCCGAGCCAAAACCGAAAAATCCCGAAAAAAAGGATAGCTTTGGCTTTATTGAAGAGTATTTCAAAAACAAAAATTATTTATGAAGGAGATTTAAAAAATGAAGAATCTTGATGCGATTAAGAACGCAAAAGCAAAGTTTGCGCAGGACTTGAAAGCTGCCATTGATTCCAAAGATGAAGCAAAAATGACCGATGCACTCAATGCCTACGCTGACAGTATTCAGCAGTCAATCATTGAGGTCGCACAGGAAATCGGCGAAACAGCCGACAACACAATCCTTGCCAAGCGAGGATTCAGACAGCTTACATCGGCAGAGCAGAAGTTTTACAACAATTTTGTAACAGCGGCAAAATCTGCTGATGTTAAGCAGGCACTCACAGGTCTTGATGTTACAATTCCGCAGACAATCCTTGACACAGTGCTTGAGGACATTACCAGCAATCATCCGCTGCTCGATGCAATCGGTATTGAGAACACATACGGCTCTGTTAAGGCAATCTTTGCGACAGACACAAAACAGCTTGCCGCTTGGGGCGCACTGAACTCTAAAATTACACAGGAGCTTGCCGGCACAATTCAGGAAAAGGACTTCTCAACATCAAAGGTAAGCGCCTTCGTTCCTGTTCCGAAGGATATGCTTGACCTCGGAGCTACATACATTGACGCATATGTCCGCAGAATTCTTGCTGATGCACTTGCTTATGCTTTTGAAGATGGCTTTATTAACGGCGACGGTAACGGCAAACCTATCGGTATGCTCAAGGACCCCGAAGGAGCAGTAAAGGCAAACGCTTACACAGAAAAGACGGCAACAAAGCTCACAAGCCTTGATGTGAAGTCATATATGGATGTTGTCGCAAAGCTTGCAAAAGGTAAGGGTGGCAAGACAAACAACATCACATCGGTTGACCTCATCGTTAATCCTGTGGACTATCTCACAAAGATTATTCCTGCGACTACGGTGCTTGCAACCGACGGCTCGTACAAAAACAACCTCTTCCCCTTCCCGACGAATGTTTATCCGTCAGAAATGCTTGCGGAAGGTACTGCTGTTATCGGTCAGCTTTCAAGATATAAAGCCTGTCTCTCAACAGGTAAGGAAGGTAAGCTTGATTACTCTGACCAGTATCAGTTTCTCGAAGACAACAGAGTTTATCTTATTAAGGCTTACGCAACAGGCTTTTCGCTTCATACGAACGATTTTATTAAGCTCGATATTTCAGCGCTCAATCCTGCTGAAATTAAGGTAACTCTCAATCAGGCAACAACAGTTTAATTTATTGCGGAGGTGTTGAACAATGGGAATCATAAACGATGTAGTTAATATGCTCGATTTTGACCGTGAGCACATCGAAACAGATGAAAGCACAAAGTCGAAAATTGAACTGATTATAGCCAATGGAAAACAGCACCTCCGCGATTATAATCCTCTACTTACTGATGAGGATTTTGAACGGGCGACAAGGGCAAGAGGTTTGTTGTTTGACTATTGTAGATACGCTTACTCAAATGCTGTTGAAATGTTCGACCATAATTTTGAAAGCGAAATTTTGAAATTAAGGCAGGAATATGAGGTGAAAAGCTATGATTTTGAAGAATAACATAGATTTTTTAACCTTTAATGACGGACTTGCAAAAATCTACGAAACGGACGAAAACGATGATATCATTGCCGATAGCTTGAAAAGGTATCGCTTTGGCAACGAAAAAATCGGTGTAACTCGTTTTTATGGTGCAAAACAGAACGATATTGAACTGTCAAAGGTCATACATATCCACAAGGACGAAAACTTGCGAACGGATATGGCGGTCATCATTGACGGCACAAGGTTCAAGATTGAACAAATTCAGCATGATAAAAGCAAAAATCCCCCTTGTTCAATTTTAAGTTTATCGCAAAGAGGTTTATTTGAGGGTGCAGAAGATGTATTTTAAAAATTACGATGAATTTGTCGAACTTATTAAGTCTTGTGGTTTTAAGTGTGTGGAAGCAGATTACAACAAATCAACCCCTGCACCCTATCTTGTTTATTTCAAGGATGAAGAAACAGGAACTTACGCAAACGGTGAATTGCTTTGGTTAAATGCAAAAATCATCATAGAACTCTACACAGCGAAAGATGACCATGCAAGCGAAACAAAGTTTGAAAAATGGCTCAACGAAAACGGCTTCGGTTGGAAAAAGCCGAACCGAGCATGGGACACGATCAATAAACTTTGCGTAAGCTATTACACTTTGGGCGTGACTTTCGATGAGTAATTACAAAAAAGTCGGTATTGACCGAATCGGCGATACTTTATCAAAAGAACTTGCAACCTATTCGGCTGATGTGCAAATGGGCGTAAGATTGTTGGTTGATGAAAAAGCCGAAGAACTTAAAAACGCAATCAAAAAAGAAGCACCTGTCGGCAGAAGAAAAAAATATCGCAAATCGTTTAGAGTTAAAATCACAAACGAAACATTTAGGTTTTATGAAAAAACGGTTTATGCCGCTAAACCTGAGTACCGGCTTACACACCTCCTCGAAAAAACTCGTAAAAAGAGGGGCAAAAAAGGCGGAACGGTACAACCGAAGGTGCATATTGCTCCGGCTACAGAGAAAATTCACGGCGAATTTGAAGCCGGAATAAAAAAGCTCATTAAATCATCGGAAGCTATGGGCGGCGGTGATTTGAGCAGCATAAAAAGAATTTAAAACATAAGGAGTGTTTATTTTATGAACAAAACCATTAGAAAAGTTGGTTATGCTACGCTGACAGAAAGCAGCACAGGCGAAATCACATACGGTAAGCCCGTGTGGTTTAAGTCTGATGAAGCAGGCGGCAGAAGTATCGGTGCTGAACCTATCGGCGATTCAAACACAATCTACGCTGACGGCTTGCCTATTATTGTAGCAAGTGCGAACGGCGGCTATACAATCAGTCTTGAGCTTATTTCAGCAGTCGACGACATCGAAAAAGATTGGTTCGGCAATGATGAAGCTACAGAGGGCGGTATTATTGAGAAGGGCGGCATTAAGGTAATGCCAAGATTTGCCCTCCTCGCTGCCAAGGAAACATACAAAGGCGACAAGCTCTACGAGATTGACACATATTTTGACTGCGTAGCTGCAAGAGCCAGCAGGAACGACAAGACATCAGAAGGTAACTTCGACCCACAGTTCCCGACCTTTACGGTCACAGCAAAGCCACGTCCTGACAATGACTTTGTGCGCTACACATCATATGCGGACACTCTGCCCGAAAGCGTTGTAGTGCCGACTGTTAAGTCAAATCCCGGAACAGTATAATTTTAAAAGTAGGTTAAAGCATGAAAGACACAGTTGTTATTAACGGTAAAGATGTTGAGGTTGAGGTCACTGCTTACACAATGCTCATCTACGAGGACACATTCAAAGGTCACAGCTTTCTGCGTGATGCCGACCGTGTTCTTGTTAAAAACCTTAACGATGTAAAGTTCGGTTCTGCCGTAAAGCTTTTATGGGCAGCGGCAAAAACGGCAGACGATACAATTTCAAACTTTAAGACTTGGTCAAGAGATGTGAGCATTAAAGACGCTATTTCAGCGACCGACACAATTATCAAGCTCATCGTTGACAGCCTTAAAAGCGACAGCCCAAAAGTGACAGCGACAGCGACCTAAACGGAACTTTCCTGACGGCAAAAGAGGTCTTATCTTATGCCGTCAGGTGTGGTCTGACTGTCGCTGATTTACAAAGATTTACAATAGGTTTCGTGATCGATTATGTCGAAACATATTTTGCATTACGAAACAATAAGAATATCCACGAAGATGAAGACAAATATCGGAAAATGAAATCTGTATTGCCTTTCGTTACAGAAAGATTTGAAAGTAAAGAAATCTCGGAAAAGCAGTACAGCGAGTTTATGAACCGATATAGGAAATTGGAGGACAGATATGGCAACGATTAAAGGCATTACCGTTAAGATTGCAGGCGACACAATAGACTTGCAGAAATCCTTAAAAGCTGTACAGTCCTCATCCTCGAGCTTGCAGAGAGAACTGACTGCGATTAATAAGCAGCTAAAATTTGACCCTGAGAACACCGTTCTGCTCACTCAAAAGCAAGAAGTATTGAAAGAGCAGATCGATAAGAGTCGGTCTGCTCTTGATCAATTGCTTAATGTGCAAGACCAAGTAGAGGAACAGGCAAAAAACGGCGAAATCTCAACCGAACAGTACAGAGCTTATCAGCGTGAAGTTGAAAAAGCGAAAAGCAAACTTGAAACTTTCACTAAACAGCTTGCGGAAACCGAGGAAAAAGCAAATGCAATAAACCTCGAATCTGCCCGAAGTGAGATGTCAAAAACCGAAACAAGCGTTGATAAAGCAGGCGATAGTTTTAAGGGGCTTGAAACGAAGTCCAACAACACCGATTTGTCAAAAATCAAAAAGGAAATGGACGGTGTTAAATCATCAGCCGATGAACTTAGATCCGCTGTTGGTGATGCCTTAAAAGAAGCTACTGCTACAGCAACGGCAATTGGCGGAGCTGTTACAGGTGCAATTGTAAGCGCAAACGGCGAACAAAAGGCGCTAAACTCTTTGCAGGCACAAGCAGGCTTGACCGCCGAGGAGATGACAAAGTACAAAGATGTCCTTGAAGATGTTTACAAAGGAAATTTCGGCGAATCTCAGGAAGAAGTTGCGAATGTTCTTGCTTTAATTAAGCAGACAACGAACGAGACCAATCCAAGCAAGCTTAAAGATATGACCGAAAATCTCTTTACTTTAAGAGATGCCTATGATTATGACTTCGTCGAAACGCTAAGAGCGGCGAACATGCTTATGGAACAGTTCGGTGTAACAGGCGATGAAGCGTTTAATCTTATTGCTCAGGGCAGCCAAAAAGGTCTGAATAAAAACGGCGATTTGCTCGACACAATCAACGAATATTCCGTACATTATAAGCAACTCGGCTATGATGCAAATGAATTTTTTAATTCGCTTGAAAATGGCTCTAAAGCAGGTACTTTCAGTATCGACAAGCTCGGCGATGCAATGAAAGAATTTGGCATCCGCTCTAAGGACACAGCCTCGAGTACGCAGGAGGGATTTGCTCTTCTCGGCTACGGCGCAAAAGCCTCGGCTGATGACATTAAAAAAGCCAAGGATGAAGTCGCAAAGCTCGAAAAAAATCTTTACTATGCAAAAGAGGAGCAAAAAGGCTTTAACAATTCGACGAGCGAATTAACAAAGCAAAAGAATGCCGATAAAATTGAACAATATTCAGAGGCGCTAAAAACTGCTAAAGAAAATCTTGCAAATCTCGAATCAGCAGGCAAAGGCGCAAAAGGTAGTATTGAGGATTTGCAGGCAAGATTTGCAAAAGGCGGAGACAGCGCAAAATCAGCAACATCAGAAGTCTTAAAGGCTCTTTTTGAGATGGACGATAAGGTCAAGCAGAATCAGGCAGGCGTTGACCTTTTCGGTACGATGTGGGAAGATTTGGGAATTGACGGCGTAAAAGCCTTAATGAAAGTTAATGGCTCCGCTGACAAGGCAAAAAATACCATGAAAAAGATTAAAGACATCAAATATGATGATGTTGAAGCTGATTGGGCAAGCCTTGGCAGAACGGTGCAAACCGATGTCATTAATCCTATCGGCAAATCGCTGTTTCCGGAAGTTAAAAAACTTTGTAAATTTACGAGCAAGCATACAGATGATATTATTCCAACGCTAAAACAGATTGGTGTTTTAACTACTGCTATTTGGTCGGGTAAAAAGGCCACTAAAATAGTTACAGAAATCAAAAATCTGTGGGGAGCTTACAAGTCTTTGAAAGCGGCAACAGATGCCGCTAAAATCTCACAAGAGGGACTTAACACTGCTCAAAAAGCAAATTTGTGGGGATTAGTTGCAGGTTTAGTTGTTGGTGCTATAGGCGAAATTTGGGCATTTTCAGAGGCTAACGACAGTGCAAAACAATCCCAAGAAGAACTTAACGAAGCTCAGGAAAAAGCAAAAGAAGAAATCAAAGAGCTGAAAGATGCCAACGATGAATATGTGCAGAGCAAAAAAGATGCGGTATCAGAGGTTGAAAGTGAATTTCAATATTATGACGATTTGTGGGGCGAATTGCAAGGTATTGTAGACCAAAACGGCAAAGTCAAAAAAGGCTACGAAGACAGGGCGAAATTTATCACAAATGAGCTGAGCAGAGTTACAGACAATGAAATCACTTGGAACGGTAATGTTATAAAGTCTTATGAAGGCCTTAAAGATTCAATAGATAATGCACTTGAATCAAAAAAAGCGCTTGCTATGTTGTCAGCAACAGAAGATGCTTATCAGACTGCTGTGTCAGGGCTGTCTGAAACAAAATCTGATGCAATAAGCGCTTATGCCAAAAAGAAAAAAGCACAAGAAGAGCGCGACAGTGCAGCGGAAACCGCACAAAAATATAATACAGAAGGACTTGATAGAAACAAAAAAATAATCAAAATTGCGGGGTGGGCATTTGAGAGCGGAAAAATCTCGCAAACCGATTTTCAAAAATACCTTAAAGATGCACGGAATAAGCAGAATACAGCTGAAAACGAGCGTGCTTTATCATCATTTGGCGCGGCATACGGTGCTGAAAGTCAAAAAGCTAAAGATAACCTCAAAGAGAAAGAAAAAACTCTTAAGGAAGTTGAAAGCAAATATAACGAGTATCAAAGAAAAATCGTTGAGTACAACACGACAATCCAAAACTGGGAAAATTTATCAGCTGCCACAGCATCTGAAAACGCAGAGAGTATTACAGAATCTATGACTTATCTGTCTAACAACATCGTTACTTGTACCACCGGTAACAAAGCAGCTCTTGAACAGCAGGTCAATGATTTTAGGACAAATGCCGAGAATTTAAGGACAGCATACAAAGACGGTGTTGAAGGTGTCACAAAAGACCAAGTTGAAGAAGCCGAAGAATTGCAGGAAAGGGCAGAAATCGAGCTCGCTAAATACAATGATATGTATGGCACGGTTGCCGCAATCGCTACGGAAAAAGCTGCTGAAATTAACGAACAGCAAAAGAAAATAAAAGACGGTTTTATTGATGCTGAAACAGGTTCAAAAGCAAGCCTTGAGAATCAGCTCACAAACCTTACCGCAAACTACGAACTTTTAAAAACTGCAATGGATGAAAATCAGCCGGGCGTCACTCAAAAAATGGTTGATAATGCGAAAGAGCTTGTAGATAAGGCAACCGTTGAGCTTAACAAACTCGAACCCAACGGAGAAAAAGCCGGTAAGAACGGCACTGAGAGCACCAGCAAAGGTATAGGAGATAAAGATGCCAACAAAAAAGTTGATGATTCGTGCAAGTCGCTTGTCAATAGAATCTTTGATAATTTTTCGGGAGTTTATGACAAATTCTACGAAGAAGGCAAAAACTTAGTTCAAGGCTATATGGACGGTGCCGGAAGCCTCTCTGATAAATTATTCAAGTCAGTGGAAGGACTTGCAGGATTAAGTCTTAGCACTCTTAAGAAGACTCAAGATTCACATTCACCGAGCCGAAAAACCCGAAAGTTAGGCAGATATTTCGGCGAAGGTTACCGCCTTGGCATCGAGGATGAAATTGATGAGACACAAAAGACGGCAAGGTCTTTGAGTTCAAGAACCTTGTCAGCACTTGATGGTGATCCGATTGGAGCGATTAACAATAAATTTGCAGGCATTCGCACACAAAGCCAGAATGCAGCGGTAAATAGTCAGCTGTCAAAAACTGTTACAAATTCACCTACGATTGAAATTAATTTCACAGGTGATGTCAACATCAATAATGACATGGATGTTGATGATTTTAACCGTCGTGTATCAACCGCAATTGTGCAAACGCTTGACGGTGAAGCATCAAAATGGGGAGGTTAAAAATGAGGCATAGTTTTTCATACAATGGCACTGATTTAAGGACATTGGGCTTTTTTATAGCTACACCTCCCAAATATCAAATAGCGAAACGCAGTTTTGATTTTACCTCTGTCTACGGCAAGAATGGCGGAGTGATTTCCGACAATGGTGTTTTCGATAATGTTGAAATGCAGTTTGAGGTCAATAGCTATCCGTATATTGTGCCAAACGAAAGCAATGCAGAACTTGTAAGAGCGTTTGCCGAATGGCTTACGGCTTGGGACGGCGAATATAAAATCTTTAGGGATTCATACAACCCCGGTTATTATACAAAAGCAATTTGTACGGGGATTGAGCCAATAGAAGAGGTTGCACCTCTTTGTTTGTCAACAACAATAAATTTCAGCCGAGTGCCGTTCTGGTATAGCGATTTAGGACAAGAGATTATCCAGCCAAAATTGACCTCAACACAAAACGCTGAAATCGAAATCTACAACCCTGAAAATTACACAGCCGAGCCTTTCATCAAGATTATCAATAAAGGCGCAAAAGTTAATCCGTTGACGCTGACGGTTAATGATAGTCAAACTTTAACGGTTAAAACATCATCGGATAAGGATTATATTGAGCTTGATTCCGAACAGCAGTCCGCTTCTTTCAACAACGGCATGAGTTTGGCAAACAATTGCATAATCTGCACAGAGTTTTCAAAGTTTTTGCCCGGTTGGAATAAAATAAAACTCTCAGGAAAAAACGCAAATGCGTTTACCGACATTGAAATTAAGCCGAATTGGAGGAGATTGTAATGTACCCTATTTTGTATAACGTTGCTGACTATTACAAAAATTCAACACCATTGTTTGAATCTAATGGTTTCGGTTTTTTGACCGAATGCACCGAGTTTTTGGTTACAATGGAGCAAAATGGCACATACAGCTTTAGTGCGAAAATAAAAAGCACAGATAAGCTCGCGTCAAAAATAAAAATAACCTCATATATTAAAGCGAAAGTAAATAATGTATCTGAACCACAGTACTTTTATGTGACCAAAATAGAGGTTGATAAAAACGGTGATTTAACCGTGTCGGGCGAACATGTGTCAAGAATGTTTTTTCAAAACGGAACAATTCCTCGTGCAACAGACGGTTCGATGTATGGCACTCCGAAAGAACTAATTGACCACTTTATGCGAGACTACAGCATAGTAGGAGAACCTCTGTATATGTGGTTTACGGAGGCCCCGTATAAGTGGTTTAATTTCAGCTCATCAATCACCGCCAAGAAAAGGATTTATTTAGGCTATTCACAAGCGGTAAAGTTTGAGGATATCTTCAAAAATGATGACGAAGGATTGATAAATCAGTTTGGCGGTGTTTTGTATTTTAACAATTTTGATATTCACTTTGAAAAAATCAGTACAGCAGGAGCGAAAAGTGGCTACCGTGTAGCTTTCGGCGCTAATGTGTCAGAATATAAGCAAACTGCTGAAATCGGCAACTACTATACACATGTTATGCCTTACGCACGATGCAACACTACGGACAATAAAGAAGTCGTCGTGTCAAGCCCTGAACCATATGAAACAGGGTTAAAACGGAACATAAAAAACACATATTTATTTGATTGCACCAATAAAATCAAAAAATATACTTTAAATCCAAGCACCGGCGAAAACTACGAAGAAGTCAGAGATGCTTTGCGATATGCGGTTGCTGATTATAACTATTCGACGGAACAAACATCGGAAACACTGAGTATAAGGGTAACTCTTGAAAACGAGCTCACTAAAATGCACGCAATCAAACTTTATGATGAAGTGACGGTTGTAATGCCGGACGGCACGAATTTGAACCGAAGAATTTCAAAAACGGTCTACGATAGCGTGTCCCAAAAATACAAAGAAATTACAATCGGCGACTTAAGTATGTCAATGTCTGATTTGTTAAAAATCCAAAGGAGGTTTAAAAGATAATGGCTATTAGTTTAGCACATAAATCAATTACGATTGATGTTAATAATCGAAATGCACCAAATGTTGTTGCAATTGCAAATGTAAATGACAAAGCGGTTCGCTATCTTGATGTAACTTTAACGGCCAGCGGTGAAAAATTGACCTTTGCAGACTGCACAGTAACTGCAACATTTGCGACAGACGGATATTTAATTTCGGATTCAGTCGCTTGCACACTGAACAGCACAGCGGATGTTATTACTGTTCCGCTCGAAGATTTCAAGTCTATGTCGGGCTTTTTGGCAATCGAAATTAAGATTGCAAACGGCGAAACGCAGGTGTTAAATACTCCGCTGACTTTAAAAGTTATGGTAACTCCGAGCCTTGCCGAAAACAGCAAGATAAACAGCCAAAGTGTTGGCAATTTTGTTGAAATCAGCCGAGAGATTGCCACAGCAAGAGGCGGTTCTAATTCACTTGGAGCAAGGCTTGATACGCTTGACGCAAATCTTACGAAGAAGGCAAACAAAAGTGACATTGATTCGATTAATTCCCGTTTACAGAGTGCTGAAACGACGCTGAAAACTAAAGCGAACATAGCTGATGTGAGCAATGCCCTTACGGGCAAAGCAGATAAAAGTACTACACTCGCTCAGTTAAGTGAGTTAAAGAATAATACAGGTGATATACCACAAATTTTAAATTCGACAGTTAAATCTGTTGGATTCAAGGTGTTAGAATTAGAATGGGTTGAAGGTATCATTGATAGTGCTACAGGAAATGTAGGAACTAGAAAAAACAACGCTATTACGGATTTCATACCTGTTTCTATTCTTGGAAATGACACTATATACATTACACCTCAAAACGGCTGTAAAGTATATATTTATAAGTATGATGCGAACAAAAACTATACAGGCATTTTAGCGAATGGTGTAACAAAAGAAGTTGCAATTATTCCTAATAGCCCATATTATCGCTTTATGCTTCAAAAAACAGACGGGACTAAATTCTCAATTAGCGTTGCTAATTTGTGCGCTGTATCTGGAATTAAGTCAGGAGCACTTACTAAGGAACTGAATAAATTAGCGTCATTTACAAAACCTTCTTTTTTATTAAATACAAAAAAGAGAATTGATGCAGAAGATATTTTTCCGTTAATTAAGAATTATCAAATTAACGGAAATACGGGCTATGAGTTCGCTTCATCCAAGAATGTTATGATTAGCGATTTTATTCCTATTAAAGATTCAGAAGGAAATTTGCTTGTTGAAAGTGTTGAATTTATTTTTAATGGTAATTCTCCATCAGGCAATGCCGTTATGTTTTTGTATGACAAAAATAAGGCATATTTGAACAGGCAAGTGATTGCAAATGTTGATTCAGAACGCATGACCGTTATGCTTTCAAACTATCCAAATGCCAATTTAGTGCGTTTACAGTATAGACTTGACGTTCTACCTGAAATGAAAATCTATTTGAATGTTATTCCAAGTATCTATACATGGATTAATATTACAAGACAGCAAATTGTTGATGATGTAAAAATTGATGTCGGGAACAATTACTATTTAGTCAAAGGCGAGCCGTTGGAGTTATTTAGACACGGAATGATTCGTAAAAAATATGGTAATTATTCAAAGCCTGAGGGCGATTATCTTATTTCGTTGAATAACAATCCGGGTTACTCAAGGGATTATGTATCAAAGTTGGTATTTAATGTGCCAACTTCCGTAAGTGGAGATAAGTTAGGCAATTACGAACCTTTCACCTCTGCACCTTGTTTGAGACTTTATGATTTAGATATGAAGTCATTAAGTTATCAATATATCAATATTTACATGTCCGATAAAACTAAAATAGCTAACAAAAAACGCAATATATGCTTTTTTGGCGATTCTCTTACTGCTATGGGATATATTTCAAAACATGTGAAAGACAAATTAAAAGGCTATGGCTTAACGAATACAAAACTCGTAGGAGTGAACACGAATCTTGACGATAGTGAAAATCGTTATACAGCAACAGGTGGCTATAGTTGGGATAATTACACCAAAGACCCTGCGCTCTTGCCAAGTAACCTCGGAAATAATCATCTGTGGAATCCAAATACCAACGACATTGATTTTAATTATTTTATGCAAAAATATGGAAACGATGAAAATATTAATTATGCAGTGGTATTGGTTGGTTGGAATGATTATGATATGCGAACCACTACATGGAAGGATTATGCCACAGAAGGAATATCTGCTATTGAAAGAAAGGCGAGAAAGTTTATAGGTAGATTGCACGAGCAATATCCAAACTGCCATATCCTTTTAGTTGGATATCATGTATCTACAACAGCAGAAAGAAATATGCACCCTAATCTACCTTATGAAGCACGAAATAAATTTGTGTGGGAGCTAAATGATTTGTACAAGTCATTCGAGAATGAATTTTCTTTTGTGCATTTTATTCATACTGCATCACAGTTTGACAGTTATAACAATATGCGAAAACAGAATACAAAGCCTAATATCTACGCAGTTAATACGATTGAAATGGTTACAGATGATGTGCATCCTGCCCCAGAGGGTTATTATCAATATGGGGACGCAGAATTAAGATGCTTAATGTATCTTATGCAAAACGAAAATTAACTCTTTTAAAAAAATATCGAAAGGATGATAACAATGAAAGAAAACATTTTACAGGCATTATTTGCCACGGTATGCGGTGCTATTGTCGCATATCTTAACATCTTGCTTGTACCGTTTGCGGTGATGATTGCGGTAATGATTATCGACTACATCACTGGAATGGCACAGGCATACATAAGCCACACGCTGAACAGCCGTGTCGGTGTAACAGGCATTATCAAAAAAGTAGGCTATATCGTAGCCGTAGCAGTCGGTATTGTTGCCGACTATCTCATCAGCTCGGCACTTGTCAACTGCGGAATCGACCTGCGGATTAACTACTGCATCGGCATGATTGTTACGATTTGGTTTATCATCAACGAGTTGATTTCAATTTTAGAAAACCTCTCTGAAATTGGTATTCCATTGCCGAAATTTTTGGTATCAATCGTTAAGAGGCTAAAAACCACAGTCGAAGTAAAAACAGATGAAAGTGAGGAATAATTATGTCAGCAAAAAGAATTTATCTCAGTCCGTCGAATCAGAACAGAAACACCTATGCAACGGGCGGTACAAATGAAATGGCTCAGTGCGACAAAATCGCCGCCGCAACAGCCAAAGCTCTCAAGCGTTGCGGTTTTGAGGTTATGGTTGCAAAGTCGGGAACGCTTATGCAGACACGCTGTCCCGAATCGGACAAGTTCGGTGCAGACATTCATATGCCGATTCACACCAACGCTTTTAACGGCAAATATACGGGCGGTACAAGAGTGTTTTGCCTGAACTCAAACGGCAGAAAGGCCGCAGAGGCGGTAAAGTCTGCCCTCGGAGCAATCTCGCCCGGCAAGGACGATTCAGTCAGCTACAAAACCGACCTCTACGAAATCAATGTGCCGAAGGCATTAACCGTGTATGTTGAGTGTGAATTTCACGACACCGTGACAGGCTCAAACTGGATTCGCAATAACACAAACGCTATCGCTGAGGCAATCTGCAAGGGTATGTGCAAATACTTCGGCTATAAGTATAAGTCGGCAAGCTCATCAGGCACAACAAAGCCTACACAGACTGCAAAGCCGAGCACATCAAAGCCGAGCACATCAAAAGCATTTAAACCGTACATTGTCAGGATTACCGCAAATGACGGCGTGAATATCCGTAAAGGTCCGGGTACAAATTACGATGTGAACGGTGCTGTTCCAAAGGGCGGAGCGTACACGATAGTCGAAGAAAAGTCGGGTGCAGGTGCAAAAAAGTGGGGCAAACTCAAAAGCGGTGCCGGCTGGATTGCCCTCGACTACACAGCGAAAATTAAGTAAAACATAAAATTCAACACATAATTGCAGAAAAATTCCCCTCATCCGCCGTAAAAAGTGGATGAGGGGATTTTGTTATTTGCTATTGTTTTCTTCTGCAATCCTTTCAAGCTCACGGATTACAAGTTTTTCAACATAGGTAGGAGGGGTTCGCTTGCCAGTTTCCCAGTTTTCAATTGTTCTTTTGGGAATTTCAAAAACTTCGCTCATTTTAGCTTGGGTTAATCCTGCGTTGAGCCTTGCATCTTTAATTGTTGTCAATCTTATCAACCCCTTTCATAAAACCGTCAATCCAAATGACCTTACCGGTCTGATATCGGCGGAAGTGTCCGCGAACTTGGAACACGCCCTCAGGGCTTCGATGATGACCGACTGATGCGGCATAGAGTTGATTTTGAAACGGTCTGAACACAATTGTTTTGTTGCCTTTTTGATTTGTTCCGACTGCCGAAAATTCTCGTTTATCTCGGTCAAGAAAATTTCCGTACCACAGAAAAGCGTTTGTGTGAACATACGAAGTTATCAAGATCATCATTAGATTAAGCTGTTCTTGGCTCATTTCAGCTTCTTCTGCAATTTTATAATGAATTTGAAAATCGTTCAACCCTTCGGGAGTAGGAAAGAACTCGCCTTTAGCGAACAGTTTTTTGCTGATTTTCAGAGAGAATTTTCTTTCAAGTCCTTTCGATTCGACATATAGCACGTATTCAGGATTATCTTTTTTTCGTATTTCACATTTTTTGAAAAATGGTTCGGCCAAGGAACATTTCAGCCGGTCTTTTTCCGCCCACTCTTGAAGATAAGAATAGGCTGATTTTTCGATGTATATGGTATTCATCTGATTCCCTTCAATTCATATAGCTCATAAAGATTTCGTGTGCATTGGGGCAGAGGTCAACCAAGTCTTGCTTGTACACTCTGAATTTTTCGCTTGTTGTTTCGGCATCGAACCACAAGCCTTTTGCCGAGGTTCCACAAACCACTTTCCCGTTGGAGCCGTTACGGTCCGGCTTTATTTCTTCGCCACGACGATAGATTTTGTTGTTTTGAATTTCAAATTTCATAATGTTTTCTCCTTTTTTATTTTATCTGCTGATTGATTATTTCTGAAATATACGGCAATTCAAAGTTGAGCAATTGCGATATATTATAAGCCGAATTTAATAAAGGCGCTTTTTTCTCGTTGTAATAGCAATAAGACGTTGAATGTGAAATGCCGTATTCTGCTTCAATCTTCAAATAATTTGCACCTGATAAATCAAAAGCCTTTCGGAATGCGGAATAAAAACTACGGTTGATTTCATTCTCTGAATTTTCTCTTTCTTCGGCATTTTTAAAATCCTTATTTTGCATTAACACAAAATAAATCACAACTGCTACACTATATGGAATATTTCTTTTGGTTTTCTTATCGTTAAAATATGTGAAAACTGTTTTTTCGCTACACTTCATTTTTTGGGCAAGCACACGATAAGATATATTTTTTTCGGTCATTGCAGATTGGAAGAAAGAAATTAAAATATCATTGATGCTTTGAGAATCATTTTTCATATAGTCGCCTCCTAAATCTGCTTAAAGTTCTGCTTCTCTTGTAATCTCAATAAGTTCCTCTTCAACTCCGTCGATGATTTCGCTTAATTCCTCTTCTGTCAGTACATCGGAAAAATATGTTCTTGCGTAATCGTTGACATATAAGCCGATTTGCCTTTCGTAAGTTTCAAAGTCAATATTCTCTTCCGACAAAGCATCTACATTCGCATCGTACACCGTTCTGTATATAAGTTCTTTCAATTCTTCCCGTGTGTAGTCCTCGGTTTCAATTAACTTCTCATTGCAGTTTTCGTCAATAACATATTTTTTCATTTTAATTCCGCCTTTCTTTTTTGTGTCTTTTTGCATTCAATTCCTCGAAATACCGCTTTCTTTCGGGGGATAATTCTTTCTTGAAATGTTGCTTTGTTAATTCTTTAGCTTTTTTAAGAGCTGTTTCGTTTTGCGCGAAATATTCTAACCGTCGAAAATCTTTTTGGTTGCAGTAAATTTTCATCGTTTCATCATAGATTTTCACCGTGTACCAATGGTCATTATATGTGATGTTAAGGTTTTCTTTAACAAGCCTTAAAGCAGTTTTATTCCTGAAACTGTAATGCCCTTTGTCATCGGCATAACAATTTTCGATGACTTCTATAATTTTATCTTTCATCGTTTTTTTCATTTTAAATTCTCCTTGTCGCTGATTTCATCTTCTACCCGTCAAGCCGATGCTTAAACATAGTCTGACCAATGGTCTTTGAAGAGTTCAACAGCTCTGTCGTAGTCATCTGTATAGATTACTTTGTGGTTGGAATCATCGGGAACATCTTCCTCAACGAGAACAGACTTCGAAATCCACATTGTTTTGCGCTGGTAACAACCGACATTAAGCATTGCATATACGGCTTTTTCTGTTTCCTTTAAGATTGCAAAGACATAGCACATTGTTATGTTCCTGCCAAGCTCGTTTGCTACCTTGTTAGCGAACCAATCTTTTACTGTGATTTCCTTATTTCCCATTCTTGTCATTTCGGTATCGCCTTTCTTTATCTTGACTATATTGTATCACTCATTGAGTGGTAAGTCAAGCACTTTTTTAAAATATTTTTAGAAAAAGTAAATATTTTTTAAATTTTAACAGTTACTACAGATTTACTACAGACACAGTTTAAAAAGTCCGAAAATGCCGATAAATACTGACTTTTTTAAAATAGACATCTTGACTGTTAATCATGATGTCACTGGTTCGAGCCCAGTTGGGGGAGCCAAAAGAGG
>OGCQ01001066.1_pt1 | contig 37345 bp, 55 predicted proteins | sample 1570161 | NCBI WGS metagenome assembly OGCQ01 (sample SAMEA4384402, study PRJEB24528) | human gut metagenome | reverse complement strand
CCAAATTTTCATAATAAGTTGTTGCAAGTGGCAGTATTTAATGTTAAACTAATTTGTAGTGAGAATATAAATGCTTTTTATTTCATAAAAAATTTTCGCATTTATAATAAGGAGGATATTTTGAAAAATATAAAATTATTTTCAGTTGTAGCATTAGCTCTAGCTCTTTTAGTTGGATGTTCAAATGATAAACCAGCTAACCAAGCAGAAAACAAAACTAATGCAGGAACTGCTACAGAAACACAAGTTGCTTATTCTGAAATGACAGGAGAAGAACTAGACAAGATTCAAGAAGACAACAAGGAAAAAGAAAAATACCTAGTTATCGACGTTAGACCAGCTGAACAATACAATGAAGGTCACGTTAAACACGCTATCAACATTCCAGTTGATGAACTAAATGACAGACTTGCTGAAATCGAATCTTACAAGGACAAAGACGTTGTAACTGTTTGCAACACTGGTAAAAAATCATCAGAAGCTGCTCAAATCCTAGTTGACAATGGATTTACAAAAGTTGCTAACGCTCAAGGCGTAAAAGACTTCACTTACACAACTATGACTAAGGCTGCTACAGTTCTTGGACCTAAGTTCAATGAAATGGCTAAATCAGGAAACTACACTATCATTGATGTAAGAGATGAAAAAGATTACAACGAAAATATAAATCCTATAAGAAATGTAATAAAACCCACAAAAGAAAGTAAACAGGATACTGTAACAATGCCTAAATCAAAAATAGATAACAAAAATAATATAAGCAATGGAAAAATAACTCCAAAATCAGTAGTCAAAAATGTCGCAAGTGCTGGACTCAAAGGAACAAAAGCATATCTAAGTATAGGAGCAAAAATGGCTGAAGGCGATTTTAGTTCATACAAGTATAAAAAACAACCATCTTCAAAAAACAACGAGTCTATGCAAAATACTGAATATTTAAACAATATAAATAATTTGCAGAAAGGGGCTGAAAATGAGTTTAAAGGAAAAAACGAAGAATGAAATTAAAAAGAAATTCAAAAAAATTGTTTTAAAAATAATTAAACCATTTATCCCATTTATAATTGTAATTTTTTTAATTGTTTTGGCAGTATGTACTGTAGTAGATTCTATATTTACAACAGAAGATGATATGCAAATGGCTGAAAAACTTTCAAGCGAAGATTACGAAGCTCAATATGCCGAATGGCTAAAAGAAAAAGAAACATCCCCTAATACAATAGCAAATGATACTACTGGACTCGTTCCAACTCGGAATGTTTATTTGGCCCATACCTGGATATTTAACTATAACATCACATTTCGGTATGAGAGTACATCCAATCACCAAAGTTTATAAATTACATTCAGGTACAGATGTAGGAGCACCTGTTGGAACGGATTTTGTAGCAATGGCTGATGGAATAGTTGCAAATGCTAGTTATAGTTCAGCTTATGGAAATATGGTAATGATAAATCACCGGCAATCAAATTATAACTTTATATGCACATGGTTCTGAAATATTAGTTCATGTAGGCCAAGTAGTAAAACAAGGTGAACCTATATTAAAAGTAGGCTCTACAGGATATTCGACTGGTCCACATGCACATTTTGAAATTCGAATAAATAATAGTTTTGTTAATCCAGAAAATTATTTTAAATAAGGAGGCTAAAAAGTGGTTTTGATTTTTACAGACAATGAAATTTTAAATAAAGACCTAAATAAAAATATTCAAAATAGTCGAGTTGTATATTATACAGACTATATATTAGAAGAAAAAGAAGCAAATATTTTGATTACTACAATACAACCTAATAAATATAACTTCAAGGATTTTATGTTTAGAATTAGGGACAAAAATATAAGAGTAATTTTACTTCTAGAAAACGAACAGGTTTCTGAACTAAAAGATGCTCTTTTTTTAGGTATATACGATATTATTTTCGATACATTCAGCATTGAAGATATTAAAAGAAAGATTAATGTTCCTACAAAATTTTCAGAAATTTCAAAATATATAAAAAAATACTTAGAATAAAGGAGGATTTCTACTTTGAATAAAAAAATAATAAGAATATCAATTATAACTTTTTTTATAATCATTCTAACAATATCAATGTTTTTTATAGTTAAATATTTAGTGAATAGAAACAATATCAACTATGTATATAATGAATACTCATACGATTATCCACAAGACAGATTAGATAATACTAATATTGAAAAAAACAATGATTTAATGTTAAAAATAAATAACGAGCATGTAGTTGGTATAATAAAAATTGATAAGATAAATTTCGAGGGGCTAGTATATGAAGGTACATCTACCTCAACATTAAATAAGGGTGTAGGACATTTTGAAAATTCTACATTTTTTGATGGCAATGTATGTCTTGCAGCTCACAATTCTAATGAATACTGGGCTAAATTAAATACTTTACAAAATGAAGATATAATTTTTTACACAAGCTTTCTTGGTACTAGGAAATATAAAGTAAACAATATATCAAAAATAAGTGAAACAGACTGGTCTTTTATAGAAAACAAAGATAAAAATTCTATATCACTTATAACTTGTGTTAAAGGTATTCCGTCTCAAAGGCTATTAGTTCAAGGGATTGAATTTAATTAAAATTTTTTTGTTCAGCATTGTCAAAATGACATAAAAGATGTTACTCTATATATGGAGGGTGATGTCTTATGAATAAAAAGAAAATATTTATCGGAATTGGTACAATTTTAATTTTAATTATTCTAGTTTGTTTATTAGTTGTTTTAAAAAATAAAAATATAAAAAACAATGATACTGAAATGTTAGAGAAGCAAGCAGAAATACCAGAAAATATACCTACAGAAGAAACAAATACAAATGTAGAAACTCAAACTTTAGATATTCCTGAAAATTCTGCTGAAACTCAACCGGTAGAAACTCCAAAAGAGGTTGTTATTGACCCAATTCAAAAAGAAAGTTTAGAAAACAACCAAAATACTAATAAAACAACTGAAAAAAATAAGAAAGAGGTAGTAAAACAACCAAGTAGCAATACAAATCAAACTCAAACTAATAGTAAAACTCAAATCAATTCCTCAAAAGAAATACCAAAATCTTCAACAACTGAAAAAAACACTGATAATCAACAAATAGTAACACAGCCACAAGAAACTAAAGAAGATATTAAACCAAATGAAAATAAACAAGAAGAAAAAATAGAGAAATATGTAAGAAATGATGATATGATAAATAAGATTAAACAAGTAATACTAAGCAATGAATCAAATTACATGAAACAGTATGGATATGAAATCGTAGTAGATAGTTCTATAAAAGAAAAAACAAATCAATTTACTTATACTGAAAATAGAGTAAAAAGCTATCTTACATATAAATTTGGAACAATAAGAATTTATGCTGAAGATTACTATGTAAATTCAACATTAATAATGACAGAATGTTATATATTATAAATTAAGGCACTTTTTAAGTGTCTTTTAATTTATTCAAAATTAAGGAGGAAAAAATAATGAAAAATAAAGTATTAAAAAAATCTATAGCAGTTTTTATGCTATTAACAATAATAATTTCTTCTATTTCTAACATTGTATTTGCAAAAACTGTTGGAAATGATGCATTTTTACAAAATAGAGGTGATTGCGGTTATCATTTACAATATTGGAATGATGCCAAAAACATATGGAGCTATATAAAATGTACATATGTTACATATGATGAAAATGGAAAAGAATATCCCGCATATTGTTTAAATAGAGAACTTCATGGAGTTGGTGAAGAGGGAGATTATACTGTTGATTTAACTCAAACTTTAGATGATGTACGAGTATGGAGAACAATTATTAATGCTTATCCATATAAATCTCCTGAACAGCTTGGAGTAGATAACGAATATGATGCATTTGTAGCAACAAAACAAGCAGTTTATTCTATATTATATGACTGGGATGCTCAAACTAGATTTCGCGGTGGAGATGAAAGAGGTTCAAAAATCGCTAGTGCTATTGTAAGATTAGTTGATATTGGTAGAAATGGAACTCAAACACCTTCCACTGCATTAGTATCTACAAGTAAAGTTGGTGAACTAAAAGAAGACGGTGAATATTATACACAAGAATTTACTACAAATTGTGATGCTAATACAAAAAATTATATAATTACAGCAACAGCTGGAATGCCAGCAGGTTCAATAATAACAAATATGAATAATAGTGAAACTAATACTTTTGATGGAAATTCTAATTTTAAAATAAAAATTCCAAAATCTTCAATGAATACTGATATAAATATAACATTTGCAATTCAAGCTAGTGCAGAAATTTATCCTGTTTTCTATCGGAAAAACGCGAATTAATGGAACACAAGATTATGCAGTTACAGCAGATCCATATGGAGATATATTTGGTACAGGAGTTTTAAATGTAAAAACTAACACAGGAAGAATTAAAATAGTAAAAAATGATGTAGATACTAACCAACCAATAGAAGGAGTTACTTTTCAACTTTCCAAAAAAGATGGAACTGTAATTGCTAACAGTACAACTAACAAAAATGGTGAAGCATCATTTCCAAATCTATATCAGGGAGATTATGTGTTAAAAGAAATTTCCACAAATGATAACTATATATTAAATGAATCATCATTTGATGTAAATGTAGAATACAACAAAACTACAAACCAAACTATTACAAATGAACACAAAAAGGGAAATATTAAAGTGTATAAAATAGATAAAGATAATAATAAAGTTGTATTAGGAAATGTTGAATTCCAACTATATTCAGAGGAATTTGGAAAAGTTGTTGGAACTTACTATACTGATGTAAATGGTGAATTAGAAATAAAAAATATTCGTACAGGAAATTATAAACTAATAGAAACAAAAACTAATAAATGGTACAACCTTGCTAATGATACAGAAATAAAAGTAGAATGGGACAAAGAAACTACAAAAAATATTGAAAATGAGCTTAAAAAAGGTCAAGTAAAAGTAATAAAAATAGATAAAGATAATAACGAAGTAAAACTTGAAGGTGTTGAATTCGAAGTATTAGATGAAAACAACAATGTATTAGAAAAAATCATTACAAATGAGAACGGTGAAGCTTTGACATCAAGATATGCAATAAGAGATTTTGCAAAATTAAAATTGAGAGAAACCAAAACATTAGAAACATATGTATTATCAGACAAAGTTGAAACAGTAGAATTAAAAGAGAATCAAATAACAGATATAAAATTTGAAAATGAAAAAATTAAAGGAAAAATTGAAATTACAAAAGTCGATTCCAAAGACACTAATAAAAAATTAGAAGGAGCAAAATTTGGTCTTTATGATGAAAATAACAATTTAATTGAAACTTTAACAACAGATAAAAATGGAATTGCAGTAAGTCAATATCTATATAAAGGAAAATATTACTTAAAAGAATTAGAAACAGGTTCAGATTATTACTTATTAAATGAAAACTCTTTTGAATTTGAAATTGTAAGCAATGGTGAAACTATAAAAAAAACAATTGAAAATGAACCAGTAGATATTACTGTAGATGTAGACAAAACTGGGACGACTGAAATAAAAATAGGTGAAGATGTAAATTATGAATTTTCTAATGTAGCCAACAACTCCAATGTTTATTTAGACAATTTTAAATGGTATGATTATATTCCAACGGATTATATAAGATTACAAAAAATGACTACTGGTACTTGGAATCAAGATTTAACTTATAAAGTATATTATAAAACAAATAAAACAGATGATTATGTACTATTTAAAGAAAATTTAAGCACAAATGAAAATTATGATTTAGATTTTACACAAATTACACTTGCAGATGATGAATACATCATGGAAACAATGTTTGATTTTGGAAAAGTAGAAAAAGGATTTAGAGAAAATACATCTCCAACAATGAATTGTAAGTCTCTTGATACACTAAAAGAAAATGATACATTTACAAACCATACTAAAACTGTTGGTACATATTTTGGAGTAACTGCTGAAGCTAATAGTAAATGGACTACAATTACACACATTCAAGAAGAAAAGCATGAAGTTGTATTGCCTAGAACAGGTAAATAAGTTTTTAATCTTCTTTAAGTTTGCCCTTAAAATAAATTTATAGGAGGATTATGCTATGGAAATTACAGATATCAAAATTTTTAAAGCAACACAAAGAGGGCCAATATTGGCCTATGCAAATGTTATTTTAGATAACAAATTTATTATTAGAGGAATTACATTACTTGAAACTCAAAAAGCAGGAAGATTTATTTCAATGCCATCAAGGAGATTAAGAAATGGTGAAAGGCATTTCAGAGATGTATGCCATCCATTAAATAATGAAATCAGAACTCTTTTAACAGATGCAGTCTTTGAAGTTTATGATGAACTTATGGAAAAAGAAAAATAAAAAAATAATAAGTCCTTGAATTTGCCCTATTAATACTTAAGAAAGGACTTTTTTTATGGTTATAAGTGAAAAACTTTTAAATGAATTACAATATTTAAATAAAGAAACTGAGAGTATATTACTAAGCAATAGTTTAACAGATATACAAGCAGAAACATTTTTTAGAAATCTTGAAAAAAGAAGATATAATATATTAAGTGAAATAAAGCAATATAACTCAAATACTAGCTATGAATATGAAAAGGTTAAAACTATTGATAATGAGTATAAGGCAGAAATTTTAGATAATATCTTGAAAATATATGTTCCAGAAACAATGATTTCTTACAAAAATTTAAAAACACATACATACAAAAGAATATTATTAAATGTATCAGAAATCACAAAAAAATTTAATGGAATATTTCAGGGTTCAGTATTTATTTTTATTAAAATATTTGACAATATTACAGGTTGGGACATTGATAACAAGTATGTAAAACCAATATCTGATGCCTTAATTTCAAGTGGAGTTATACAAGATGATAATATTTCAAAAATGTTTTACTCTGTAAAAGGTGAATTTTCTGACACTCCTCATACAGAAATTTATGTTACAGATAGTAAAAAAATAGACAATTATTTAGAAAAGTCCATTGTTAAAAAATGTGGCAATTTAGAAAATTTTTAAATTTAAAATCACCCTAGTTTATAAAAACTATAAATCTTGTAATAGCAAGGGTTATCTGTTTTATGAACTCGACTTTTTATGGTGGAGGTATGGAAGCAAGAGCAAAAGCTCGAGCTGTAATACCTTAATGGACCATTTCAAGAACAATTTATAATTTCTGGAGGTGAATTGCTTTGAACTATTTTCCTAATGGTGATGAAGAAATTGCTCTAATAAAATTTATTGCTAGGTATCAGTATTTAAAAGCTAGTGATGCAAAATATTTTTTTAATAGTAAAAAATACTATAAACAGAGAATCATAAATTTGATAAATAAGAAATTCTTAAAAAGGCTAAAGTCTAATATTGTTTTAGATGAATTAGGAATTGAATATTCCAAAATGTTTAATTTTGAATATAATAAGCTTAATAGAAATAAGCCTTATCTTTTAAGATTATTATATTTGAGTAACTTAGGAGCATTTTATCATAACTGTAATACTATTAAATTTACTCCCTCTTTTGATATTAAAGATAAAGAAATATTTACAATGACTGCAAGAAAGTTTATTGGTGTATTAGATATAAACAGAATAGAATATTTAACATATAGTATTTCTGAAAATCATGATAATAAATATTTAAAATCAGTTATATATGATATTCAAAAAGAAAAGAAATATAAAAATATCATTATATTAGTAAATGATATTAAAAGAATAAATATAAATGACTTCATTTTTGGAACAAATCAAGTTCTAATAATTGAAGATACCGTAGAAAACCGAGAAGAAATAAAATATATACACAGCATTGACTGGTATAGAATTGTAAAAGAAAAATACAAAAAAGATAAGATATATTTGTCAGATTATAGTTTTTGTGAATATACAAATTATAAAAACAAGTATATCACTACTTTTTATTTCTTAGATACAGAAAAAATAAATAGAATTAATTATTTTTTAAGAGAAAACAAAAATAAAAATGCAGATATAATATGTACTAATATGGTACAAAAAGAATTAAAGAAATACCTTCCTAATTGTAATTATATTATTATTGATTTGGAAGAATATATCGATAAAGAAAAATCCGTATATGATTAAAAAAGTATGTTTTTACATATTTTTATTTTTTTGTTTAATCTTAAATATTATATTAGATGTTAATATTAAAAAGTATTTTCACATTTTAAGTTTATGTTTTGAAAGAAGTATAGGACTAACATCAACTTTATATACCACTATTTGCTTTATAATTGCTATTATTTCAATTTTAATTATAGTAAGCATATTCTTTATAGCCTTTAAAAATAACCATGAAAATAAAGGAATTAAATTCAAACCTGAAAATGGAACTCATGGAACTGCAGCATGGATGAATGAAAAAGAAATGCAAGAAGTATTTGGAATAAACGATGTTCCTGGTATTATTTTAGGAAAATACAAAAATAACATTGTAAAACTTAAATTTGATAGCCATTTTAATAAAAATATTAGTGTATTTGGGAGTTCGGGCAGTATGAAAACTACTGCTTTTTTGCTCACAAATTTACTAGAATTATCCAAATATAAAAAGTCTATAATTGTAACAGATCCAAAATCTGAAATATATAGAATTACATCAAGTTATTTTAAAGAAATAGGTTACACAGTAAAAGTATTTAATTTAAAAGACATGAAGCATTCTGACAGATGGAATCCATTACGGAGAAAACGAAAATATTGATGATGTTCAAACTTCAAGTGATGTTATAATAAGCAATACCCAAAGACATGACAAACGGAGGAGATGAATTTTGGCCTCGTGCAGAAGAGAACTTACTAAAGGCCTTTGAATTTTATTTTTTAGAAACATTAATAGATAAAAATAATTTGACAAACATATATAAAAAAATAGCAAGTGGTGATATTAATGAAATCGACAATATATTTAAAAAATTACCTCCTGAAAGCCCAGCTCGTATGTCATATAATATTTTTTCTAGTGGGTCTGATAGTATAAAAGCAAGTGTATTAACTGGGCTTGGAACTAGACTTCAAGCATTTCAAAATGCAGATTTGCAAAGGCTAACTTCTGAAAGTGATATAGATTTAAGCTTACCAGCAAAAGAAAACTGTATATATTATATTATAACAAGTGATGTAGATTCGAGTAATGATTTTTTGGCATCATTATTTTTTACATTTCTTTTTATTAAACTCGTTAGATATGCAGATTCAACACCTGCCGGAAAATGTGATACAGATGTTTTCTGTTTTCTTGATGAATTTTGCAATATTGGTTCTATTCCAGATTTTAATAAAAAAATAAGTACATTCAGAAGTAGAAACATTGCATTAATTCCAATTATGCAAAACATTCGGACAACTTGAAAATCGTTATCCCAATAATCTATGGCAAGAAATAATAGGAAATACTGATTTAAGACTTAATTTTGGAACAACAGATATACTAACGGCTGATTACTTTTGTAGTTTATTAGGTGTTTCTACTGTTGAAACAGAAAGTTTAAGAAAATCAAATTCTATAGAAGGAGAGCTCGAAGAATATGGTCAAAAAAGTATATCTACTTTCTCAAGAAACTTATTTAATAGTGATGAAATTATGCGATTATGCTCATATATATTATTTGGTGTTTTAAGAGGAAATAAACCAATTAAACTTGAAAAAATGCATTATAAAACACATCCATTAGCAAGTAAACTAAAAGATAGTTCTATTTATGATTACAATCCTCAATGGCTTCAAAATAACATCAAAATAGAACTAACCAAACCATCTGAAAAAAGAACAAAAAAAATAGAATCAAAAAAGAAACCAAAACTTGGATTTGATAATTTTTAAGAATTGGGGGTGATACTTTGGAAGACTTATCAATAAAGGAACTTTTGAGAAGTAAAGAGGAAAAAAGAATATTAACAGGCAGAATTAGTGGTATCGAAGATGAATATTACAAATATAAAAACGAAAATATTCCATGTGCAATAGTTTGGTATAAAGAAATTAAAATACTAATACCAAGTACTCATCTAGGAACAAAAACAATAAACAAATCTATGATAAGAGGAATGCTTGGAGCAGAAATTGATTTTATTGTAATGGAAATAGATACAACTTCTAATATAGCAATAGCAAGTAGGAAAGATGCTATGGAATTGAGGTCAAAAATAGAACTACCTAAATTAAAAGTAAATGATACCGTTAATGTTAGAATTTTAGCAGTTGGAGTAAAACACATCATAGTGGAACTATATGGAAAAGAAGTAATTATAAAAGCTGATAATCTTCAACATACATATATTGTAAATTGCAAAGATATATACTCTCCTGGAGAATATATAAAGGCAAGAATCAAAGAAATTGATATAAATAAGAATATTTATGAGTTAGATGCAAAATGCCTAATAGAAAATCCATATAAAAACATTAGAAAATACCTAACGGAGTATGGAGAATATACAGGAAAAGTAATAGCATTTCCAAAGAAAAATAGTGGTGTTATAGTTCAATTAGATACAACAAATATAACTTGCTTAACAAGAGTTCCTGCAAGATTTAATGATTATCCACATTATTTGGATAAAGTGTTAATAAAAATAAGTGAAATTAAGGAAAATAAAAAGATGATTTATGGTTATTTGATGCGAATAATTCGATAGAACATTTTTTTGCATAAAATGTCTTTGTTCGCTTGATTTTGTTGATAAAATGTTATAGAATATTGGCAACCTTACGCAGTATGAAAGGCCAGCCCTTTCTAGGGCGGAAAGGAGGTAAATGAGATGACACAACCTGAGCTTATTTTGCGATTAGTTGAAATGCTTTTAGCAGAAAGAGATAAAAACAATCAATTAAAAGCAGAAGAACACAAAAAGGATGAAGACTAAATGTGTCATTACATAGTCGGCAGAGTAGGGAGTTACGGACCTGCTCTGTTTTTTTGAGCATAAAAAAAGTATGTGTAGTTACGGTACACATACGGCAAATGATATCCACAACCTGAACTAGGATACATTTTTTACTGTAATTAAATAATAACATATATTTTGAAATTTGTCAAACAATTTTCAAAAATCAATGTTACTACTATTAGTATATACAAAAATGCTTGAAAAATCAACATTTTTTAATTTAAAGGAGGGAATTTTTATGGTAGATAAATTAAAAGTAATTAATTTTTTGCAAGACTTTGGGTGTGCTAGACTAAACCAATTACAAAAATTATATAATGCACCTGAAGATAATTTCAAAAATATTTTAAATGGAAATATGGTAAGTAGGAAAGGAGATGTATTTGTTCATAATACCAAAATTATTGATAATAATATGCTTGTAGCATTAGATATATTATGCAAATACAAAGTTAGATTAAAGCAATTCTACAAAGGTTATAAACCAGTATATATAACCTTTCTAACAAAAGAAAATATACTATATCATATAATTGTAGCAGATGAAGGAAATGAAAAGGGAATTGTTAAACTCGTAAATGCCTATCCCCCTTCACTCCCTAGAGCTGACAGATTAATTTTAGCTTTTAAGGATAGGGGAGAGTTAGAAAATATTAAGTGTGAAATCCCCTATCTTTATTGTACTTATCCAAGTCTAGAAGTAATAAATGAAGATGCAGAGTATTGATTTTATTAGTTTTTAGCTCTTATATACTTACTAAATTAAAAATGATTCCTATTTTTATCTTTTCATCATTATTAATGACATATCCTTGTAAAGAGGTTTCTATATTTTATTATGCGATTGTATAAATACACTATAGACTTTAAATAATTAGTTAAACAATATTACTGTTTCAATTGAGTAAAAAGTGAATAATTATTTATTCACTTCCTCTCTCACTTCTTTTACAATGCTCTTATTTGCAATTACTACGAATTGCAATTTTTCTGAACAAAAATAGTTTATTTCTAAATTATTTGCACTTACATAAATAACACATAAGAGATTTAGATAAGTGCATTAACCTTCAATCCTTCATATTATTTCTGTTACTACTATGCTATCTGCTGACTTTTGCTATTTCACTCTAATATCACTACTAATTTTTTCATATCTAATTTAAGATATTTCCAAAATATAAAATCTTTCCAATAAAACACAACAAACTCTCTCTTACATATCATCTACATTTATTGTATGATCTTTGGATAGTTATTTTTTTACTTTGTTAGGCAAGCTTGCCTAGCTCAATTCAGCATAATGTGTAATTTCTCTCCATCAAACCGAGGCTTTACGATTTTGGTTTCTTTCAGATTCCAATTCAAGCTGTTGCCATATTGGATACACATAAAAAAAGGAAGAGCCTAGAATGACCCTTCCCCCTTAGTGAAATTAAGCTTTTGGTTATAAAGTTTTATGGTTCCGTATAAAAGGCACCATTAATATATGCTGGACCTACCATTTTTATAATGTATGAGCCTCCATCAGTATTCGTCACAACATCTGCCCAATGATCTCCTTCAGTATTCCAAGTAGCAATGTGTCTTGTTACACCATTTTTTATTACATTGATACTAAGATTCAATGTAGGTTCGTACAACTGAGTCATAAAAAAATGGACTTTTAGATTACTACCCTTTGGTGGAGTTACTGTGATTTGCATTCCTCTAGAACCAACGTAATGAGGCAAATTACTAGTACTCCAAATATCCACATTACATGGCATAATACCTGTTTCACCTGTAACATCTGTTACATTTTCATTTCCAACAACCGAATTATCATTGTTTTCAGCTGCGAATGCAGTGGTAGATACACAAGTAAAAAGCATACAACAAGTTAAACAAATTGCTAAAATTTTCTTCATGTTAATATCCTCCTAGTTTTTGTTTTGCTAATGCTCAATTCCACTAAGTGCTACTGTCTTGTATTTTAACAAGAACAGAATTATTATAACATACGGCTAAAAAAATGTCAATATTTTCAAACAAAATTGTAAAATAATGTAAAATATTCAAATAAATATAATACATTATATAACATAAAATCCAATAAACCTGTATATATATAAAATATAGTGGTTTATTGAATTTATTGTATTCCAAGATATCCCTCCTGTTGCTTTATTTCTAATATATAATATATATATTCTTTAAAAACTTTTCAATTAAAAGTAGATTTCACCTTTGATATAATTTCAGAAACACATTCATTTATCTTACTTTGATTAATACATAACGAAGCAAGTGGTATTAATATTACTATATATGGAATTATATACCTTGATTTTGCTTCCCATAATATATGAAATGCAAATCCACCAATAAAAATAGTAACTAGAAATATTATATCTAAAGAAAGATTTTTTCTGTTTTGTATAATATTTATTAGACAACATAAGCAAGTTACCATTAATAATACTTTTTGGTAAAATGTTAATGGAACTGTAAAATTTTCTAAAGGATCATTTTCCTGTGTCAAGTTACTCCTTACTGCTGAATATGTATTTTCAGTCCACATTGATGCTATTTTCATAGTATAAAAATCAAAGGTGTATCCTATATTTTGTGAAAAATATACAATTCTCTCTTTAATTCTATCTACATATTCTTTTTGGGCTTTTTCTGGATTCTTTTGTGCTGGTTCGGCTATGCTTTCACTATACCATCCATTTCCCCTTGGTGATTCTTCCATTGCCATTAAAATATAACTTATAGTAGGATATCCTTTATCTTTAGGCATATTATATTTGTCTAACCAATAATTTTTAACTAATGTTGAAGGAATAATGGATATGATAATATATAATATAATTACTATTATATTAATTATATTATTTTTATAATTTTTTTCGGTAAAATGCTCGAATATGTTTAACAACAAATAAATTACAGTTGCTATTATAAATATTAAACTATTCATTCTCATCATATATGCTATCATTGTAAATAATGAAGAACAAATTGGATATATAATTTTTTGTGTTTCTGTATATTTCATCATAAAATAAACAGAGAATAAACACAAAGCTAAACTTGGTATATCACCATATATAAAAGTTGATAACATTGGCAATGATATAAATGTCAATATTAATGTAAAGAATAATATTTTATTTGTTTTATATTTTTTATCTAATTGCTTTACTATCTTATATAATGCTATAACAATAAAAATATTTCCAATAACATTTAAAACTCTAAGTATTTCAAGCGTGTCAAAATGTATTATATTAAAGAAAACATTATATACAAATGCTAATGGAATTTGTTGATGATATAATTGCATATATTCACTTAGTGGGATTCCAGCATATGTCATATTCGGCAAAAATTCTTCTAAATTACCTCTATAAAAAGTTTGTGCCAAATTACAAATATGAATTTGATCTCCCACAACTGGTGGTCTTACTACAATTATCCATATTATATTAAATATTATATAGATAATTAATGATGCAATTAATAAATACTTTTTAAACTTCTTTTTATACTGAAAATCTGAATCTTTATATATTTTCTCATTAATTTTTTTAGTCATTCCATATATTAATCCTCCCACCAATGCAAGTCCTATAATATATATAAAACTATTTGTATTAATAGTAATATGTTCCGAAACATCTAGATTTGCTGTGAAAAATAAATTCAAACAAAAAACTATTGTTAAAAATAATATTCCTACCAAATATACTATCTTTTTCATTGTTCATACATCTCCTTATATTTTTTATTATCATAGCATAAATTATAAAAAAATCAAACAAATTTTGACATTTTTTAATAAATTCTGTTAATATTACTTCATGATTTCTATCAAAGTATAATAAAATAGAAAATATATTTATAAGAAAAAATACCTACCCTATTTTAAAATAGAGTAGGTATAAAAAATTATATTTATGCTGCATTTTTCAATTCGTATGCAACATTAAAATTCTCATCAAAAAAATCTTTATAATTGTTAATATATTTGATATCTAAATTATAGCCCAGTGGTATCAAATCCCTAAATATACGATTTATGATATAATCTAAATTTGTATTTGCCTGTGGTAATCTAAGTACAAATATAATATTTTTAATATTTGTATTTTCAATTTCTTTCAAAATCATATATGAATTAGATATATTTTGAAATGCAATCATAGGTTGATTTATAGTTTCTTTTATTAAATTGCCTAATAGGAAATTATCAGTTAATATAACATCTGTAGAATCTTGTGTTATATTGTTTCTCATAATCCAGCTTTTTGCATTTGTTCCATTTATTTTATTATTGCTAGAGAACCATATATCTGAATTATTATTAAATGGATTGTCTAAATGAACTGAAAGACCTTGTATATATCCATTTTGGTCATAAACAGGCACATAAAATCCATCCATTCTACTAAAACACCATTTAAAATCTTCTTCCTGATAAAATCCAGGAATTCCGCAAAGGTTATATTTTTTTGATAATGCGTTTCCAATTAATCTTCTTTTAATATAATTTTTAGGCACAGTTCTATATAACTGATTATCTATTGAACTGTCTAAAAAGCCTAAATTTTGTAGATATTTTCTATGTTTAGGTTCTAATCTTAACATATCCAAAAAATCTCTATAAACTGCATCTCTGATTTCGATATCTGCTAATAAGTTAATTGGACTTATTTCAATAGGTGATTTATTTTGTGAAAAACATTCTCTTTCTAATAATTCTTTGTATGCTTTTTTGTTATCTATTCCTTTTATTTTAGCATACAATCCTACTGAATAACCTCCAGTACCACATCTACAACAACAATATTTATTTGTTTGTGAATTTAAACTCATTGTTGGTATTTTACTATTCTTGTTATAACCGGCAAAAAGGGCATATAACTTTATGCTCATAGCCCCTTTCTTCAACTATTTCTAAACATAAATGATATGCTACATTTAGAATATTTATGTGTTTTTGTACTTCCTGAAAATCCAATTTTTCCATATTTTTTTATCCTTTCTTTGTTTATTTTTTATTCCATGAATACATAACATCATTATTGCATTTGACAACAAAATCTTTTCTGTTTATAAATTTCTTGTTGTATTTTTTTAATATTTCTACAAGGCTTACCAAGTCCTCCAAGTATGGGGCAGTTAGTATTATTTTTCCTTTTTTGTATAAACAAAACATTTTACGCACCTTCCTTTAATATTGGTCTGATAATGCTTTTTGTACTTCGCATTGAATGCCTGGATATTTCTCAACAACTTTCTTGTATATGCTCAATTCTTTTTTTATTTCGTTTAAATTTAATAACTCTATTTCCGTTTCGATTTTATTAATTTGTTTTTGAATTCTATTGGCATATGAATTGTTATCCACTTCTAAATAAGCAATTTTCTTTTGTTCTAGTTCTGATATTTTGTTATATAATTCATCTATCGTTTTTTCTTGCATTTTCTATCATCCTTCCTTTATATATGGTAAAATAACCATAATATCTTTAATTAATTGTTTTTTATTATATATATATTCTCTGATAACATCTGCTTGGGAATTTACTGTATTTTTTCCCTTAAACATATCTGTAAAAGAATCAAAAGAACTTGCATAATCTACAAGTTCTTTGTGTTGTTCTAAATATATGAACCATAAAAATTTGTAAAATGGAGATAGATAGTTTATTGACAATTTATAATTATTAACAATTATATAATCTGGTTGTTCTCCTTTTTTTACTTTTAAATTATTATATTTTCTTTTACATTTTTGATAGTGATTTTCTATCGTATCGTAAACACCATTAAAGACTACTTTAGCATACAACGCAGAAAATCTCTTGTCTCCCTTAGATGAACATTCCAAATTCAATATAATCCCTCCAATCTATGCTACAAGTGATAATTCTTGCATTTCAAATTTTTCAATACTATCTATAAACTGATTAGCACATTTTTGTATTTTAGAGCCTAAATTTATAACATTTTTAGGTTCTCCATTAGCCCACCCAGCAATATAATTGAAGCTACACATAGAAGTATCTAATCCAAAATGGTCAGCTACAATATAAGCAATCGATTCAACAAAAACTTCTGATAAATTTCTATCAGTTTTATAGTCAAAATCATCATATAGACAATGTGCAAGTTCGTGTAATAAGACAGCTGTTTTATCATTTATAGATAAATTCTTTTTAATTGCTATCTTTTTGTCATTTTCACTATAATATCCCTTGGCTGTACCAATAAAATCTTCTTCTATTACAGGAACCTGACTAAAATTTTTCAATTTTTCGTAAAAGTCTCCCATATCATTATTAACAATATTATTATCGTTTTCTTCTAATGGTAGTGTTTCTCCAGTAGTTTGAGAAACATCATAAACATATACATATCTATATGAATTGTATTCAATAGTTTCTATTGTTTCAATTTCTTCGCCATCTTCAATTTTCTTTACTTTCTTGTTATACTTTCTTGGAATTGGTGCAACAATAAATATTTTTTGAGCACCATCTATTACTTTTCTTTTCATTTTTAGCCATTTCGCTTTACCGAGCAACTCTTGTTGCTTCAGGAAATTGTGAAAAAATCAAAACGAGATTATTGAAACTATAACCTCTAAAACTATTTTGAAATTTTAAAAACTTTTCATATTCTCCATTATCAACAATTGTTTGAACATAATTTACTACTTTTTCAAAAACTTCCTTTGTTTTATTCTCTTTACTTTCAGAATGTTTCATATTTTTATCCTCCTATGCAACTAATTTATATTTGACAACACGGTTATTCCTATTAGTCTTTTTTTGATATTTTTCTTTGTAATCTAAAAATAGTCTGAATACAGTCCATTTTTCAATAAAAGCTAACTGTTCTTTCGTAAAATTTATACTATGATGTGGCAATTCTTTTTGTCTTACTCTATTTTCGTTGTATTCAAGAGTAATAAAAGACTTTGTTGTTTCTTTTAAATTTCGTATAAAATATATTTCGGTTTTCTTTTCTAAATATGGCTGTAAATAAGTAGTTGCAACACAATTGCCCTGTTGTTGTCCTTCATCTTTTATACTATCAACACTTGGTGCTGGAAAGATAATATATTTATCATCTTCGTATGTATATTTTGACAATTCTAAATATCTTAAATAAACAGCAAATTGAGTGTTCATATCATCCATAATTTCCAATTTATTAGACAATTTATCATGCCAAGCTTTTAACTGATAAGGAAATAATCTTTTTTTACTTTTTATGCTAAAACCAATTTTGTTTGCTATTTCTAAGTAATCAGCATATATATGAATATTTTTTACTCCTTTTTGATATTCTAGAAAATTCTTTAAAGGAACATATTTACAAATAACTTTTAGAAGAGAAAACTTATGATAAAATCTTTTAACTATGTCAGGTTGTTTCAATAAGCCTTGTTCATTCATAAAAGCTAAATAATCATAATCATACATTCTATATTTGTTTATTAGTTCTTTATTTGTTTCTTGTAGTAATTTTAGTATTTTATACTCTTCATAGTCTATGTCATTTTCAGCCATAAACTTTAAAAAACTTTTAGGAACACCAAATCTTTTTGCAAAACTACCTTTTTTATTAAAATCTTTTGCATTCAAAGATAAACGATGCAATCCCATTTTCCATAACAGTTCAAAACTTTCCAAACTTGCCATCTCCAATATTTCAAAATCATTATAACTTTTATATTCTTTTTTAAATTCTTCTATAGGAGCATATTGAAATAGCGTATCTTTAAATATTTGTTGATAATCATATGGATATATAGGCATATCATTTAATACTCTCATTCCAGTATAAATATGCCAATTTTTAATTTTTGTATTATGCCATACTTTCTGATTCCACATAAAAAAAGAAACCGAATTATTGATTGCAAGTCCTACATTCGGAATAAATCTAGCAAACTCTTGTAAATTTGGTTCAAACTTTTTTGTTTTATAGTCATATTTTGATTCTATTTCAAATATTCTTACTATTATTGTTCCACTAGCTTTTGCAAAAAAAGCAATATCTTTAAAAAAAGTGCAATTTTTCATGTTACAATTTCTAACATAATATTCATTTCCACACCACTTACATTTTTCTTTTGTAGATGTACGAACATTTATATCTTTATCAAAATACTTCTGACAATGTGTACAAAAGGCTCTATGCCCACATTTTAAAATAACATTATGATTTATAGTATTTTCATTTATAAACTTTTTCCAGTGTTTCGGCTTATTTGTTTTATCCACTTCTTTCATAAGCTTTTGAAGTTTTTCTTTATTCATTATTATCGCCTCCAAATAATGATAATTGAGTATTTTTCTTCTCTTTAGCTTTTTCAAGAGATATAACATTATTGGGAGTAGGGGAGGTATTATTGTCTTTCTCTACTTTAGTCTTTGGAACTGTTCTATTCTTTATTTTCAAAATACTATTTGGCAATGAAAAATACATTACAGCCCATGCAAATACAACCTCATTTGTAATATAGCTCCAACCATTTCTACTATGTTTTTGGCCTTTCGACTTAATAAAATCACACATTCCCTCCAAGTTTTTTTCTTCATTCAAGAACTTTGTATCCATATCTTTTCTGGATATTAGATAATCAACAGTCTGCCTTAATGCAATATCCTTTTGATCTTTTATTTGTTCTTTTAATCTTTCAGCACCAGTCATTTAATTTTCTCCCTTCATTTGTGTATCAATATCAGCTAAATCTCTTCCTTTTCTTCTACCTGCATTAAAACAATGATTATCATATATATGTGAAGTTCTAGTATGATAAACTCCATTAAAATGAATGTTATTCATATATTCTTTTACTTTTGGATTTGTAACTACTAAAGCTAATTCAGAACTTGCTTTTTGTGCTTCAAATTTTTCTGATAAACCTTTTATAAAACCTAGTGCATATTCTCTTTTATATCTATTTCTCATAGAACTACTTATATAAGAAACTTCATAATTATTTTTAAAGAATACTCTAAAACTTTTTAATATAGCTTCTTTAGCATATAAATATACTCTTTTTGATATTAAAATGTCCTCTTTTGCTCCAACTATAACTAATTTATTATTATTATAATACACATCACATCTAAAATTTTTAGCTATAGTTACCATTAATCTCTTTTTCCACTTATTATTATTCATTTCATTTTCTGCTTTTTCCTCAATGACTTTATCCTCTTTTTTCTCATTTTCATTTAAAAATTCATTTATTTCTTCTTCAGATATTTTATACTTTGCCATTAACCTCTGTGCTGCCAAAATTGCACTTTGTGCTTCATGTTCATTTGCATTATTTGTTCCTAATCTTAAAGCTTTTGATATTTTTTCTAATATTTGATTCATTATTTTTTACCTCCAATTCTTTTGAATCTATTATATAAATCAGATTTTGCTTGTCTTTCCATATACATTTTATAATTTTCTCTTCCATACTTATTGATTTTTTCTTGTTTTTCCTTTTTTACAGCTTCTAACACTTTTTCCAGTTCATTATAATTATAAAAATAGCAAATAAGGCCATCTTTTATAATGACCTTATCTCCAACATAATCTTTTATTATATTAAATCTATAACTATATTTTTTCTTCCCTGGATGGTCTGCAATACGAATACCACAAGTAAGTCCAAAATCTAACTTTAAATATATTGAACTTGTGGAATAAGCATTATAACGATGAACAATAATTCCCATATCTAATAACTTGGGAATCAAAACATTTACTACATCCACTCCAGTCATATTTATGCCACCTCTTTTAATACTTCTGCATTTTCTAAGTATTTTTCTTTGTTAATTTTATCAGTTATTAATCTTAAGTATGTTTTTATATGTTCTACTTTATATTCTGGAACATCAATTTCTGATACCCTTGCAATCTTGTTTCCTCTAACTGTTGGTGCAATTACTAAATCTCCAACATTAACTTTAACTACAGTAAGATAACTATATGATTTTCCACCAAAAGTTTTTGGGATATAATCATCTTCATATTTTACATTTATTATATTCGTACTCATTTTTTACTCCTTTTCATTTAAGATTTTTAGTTCCTTAAGTTCGATTTTTATATTATCTATAACAGTATCTAGTTCATATGCATAAAATTCAAATAATTCTATTACATAATTATAAAATTCTGATATATCTGCTTTATCATACATGGTACTATACTTTACTTTTTTAAAAAATGGCTCATTCTTCTTTAAAGATACCTGAAATTTTAATGATACTTTTGTACCCTTTAATATCTTCATATCATTAATACTCAAATACTCCGTAACAATTTTTCCATTATCTTTATTTCTTATTAATTGTTGACACAATCTATCAAGTATAAAAACATTTATTAACTGTTTAAGTTCTAATTCTGATGCAATAAAATTATTTTTTCCATCTTGTTCAGCATATAAACTCACTTTCTCTTTTCCTGTTAATCTCATAAAAACTCATCCTTTCTTTATTAAAATGGAAGATCGTCTCCATTTGAGATAAATTCATCTTCGCTATTATTCTGATTTGTACTATTAACCGGTGTAGAAGCATATAGAACACTTTCGTCTGCCTTTTTTGGACTATCTGCAAAATCAATTTCCTCTGCAACAATTTCAGTAACATATCTCTTTATACCATTTTTGTCATTATAATTGCGAGTTTGTATTCGGCCACTAACACATATTTGTATTCCTTGTGATAAGTATTTCTCGACAAAATCAGCTAATTTTGAATAAGAAATAATATTTATAAAATCAGTCTGTCTTTCTTCTCCTTCTTTAACATATTTTCTATTTACTGCAAGTGTAAATAAAGCTACTTTTGTATTTGTACTTTGTGAATACCTTATTTCAGGTATTTTTGTTAATCTTCCTAATAATATTGATTTATTCATATATATTCATCCTTTCTAATCTTTTTTTATTGTTATAAATTTCAATATGTTATCATTAATTCTATATCGTCTTTCTAATTCAGCAATTATAGAACTTTCACCTTTAAAATCTATTAAATAGTAATAGCCTGTTTTATATTTTCTTAATTCATATGCAAGTTTTTTTAATCCAAAATCTTCAACATGGATTATTGTTGCATGTTTATTAAGATAGCCTTTAATTTTCTTTATTACTTCCTTTTGTTGTTCTGTTGTAATATCATTTTTCATTATAAAAATAGTTTCATATTCGTTCATTTTTTATAAATTCCTTTCTAAATTAAATTTCTTTCTTGTATTAATAGTTCTTGTCCTACATTAAAATTGTTATCAAGTGTAAATTGTACCTTTCTATATTTTTTTAGGTCTTTCTGCACATCAGTTATTATTCTAAAATTTTTTAAAGTTCTATAACCTTTCATATAAATAAATTCTTGAATTTTCTTATTAGCATATTGCAATATTTTGTTTTCATCTTCACTAATTGCTATAATATCTGATTCAGCAAAAGGTAGTTTTATATTCTTGCTAATAAGTACATATATTTTTTTATTTAATTCATTAAGTTGTTCTGTATTTATTAATGAACTCTTATAAAAAGGTAATCTCTGAACTTTAAATTTAGGTAAATAACTTCTTCCATTATCATTAATCATAATAATAGATGATAAAATATCTTGATTTTTTCTTAACTCCTGTCTGATCTTTTCTACTTTTTTATATTTGGCAGATACATCTAGTTTTAAATAAATACCTTCAGTATATTTTTTATTTTTAAAATCTAGTTGTTTTTTTCCTAAATACCAAATTTTATGGACTTTTGTATTTTGCTCAAACATATTCAAAATAGAATTTTGAACATTATCAATTCTTTTGGTTTTAATATCTGGTTTTAATATAATCATTGCTATAAATTTATTCATAAATCATCTTTCCTTTCTTTTATGCTGCTAATTTAAAAATATTTTCTTTATTTCTTTCAGCATTTTTTCGTTTCATTTTTCTTTGTTTTGAATAATAATCTTCTAAGAACTCCTCTTTATACATATTAATTTTTTTCTGATGTTTTCTAAGTTTGAAGATATTTGTGAATTTCCTAATATCTTTTTTCTTCATAGAAACTTTACGATTATTTTTTATTGATATAATTAAAAATGTTCCAAGTAAAATAGCATTTCCTAGAACTCTGTTAAATTCATCAATACTAGCATTTTTATTTGCTATAAGAATATTATTTTTATCTAAGCATTTTTTGTATAATTCATTTCCTATAAATGCTTCCAAAAATTTATTGCTTGCTGGTATTTTTACAATTTGAACCTCCTTATTGGGTATAACTAATAAAGCTTTAATTTTCATATGTATTTCCTTCCTTTCATCTACCATAAAGAAATTTGACAATTTCCTTTTACGATACTTTCCTTAAAATCAATTTTATTTTTTATTTTACTTTCCAAAACTTTTTTATATGAGTTACTATGAAATTTTCTAAATTTACAATATTGTAAGCAATATGGTAATGTTTCCATTTTAAAACGAATTTCTTGTTTTAACATATCTCCACAATACACTATAGCTGGTATTCCGTACAAAGATAATTGAATATATGTCATAAAGGCACAAACATCTGATATATCTATTGCAACTACAAGTATATCTTTTTGATAATCTATGTTTCGCTTTTTTAATGTTTTGGCCATAGCTAAAATCAGGCCGCCCAGCTCCACAAGCCGGTTCCAATATTGAAATGAAACCATTTGATTCAATAATTTCATTTAATTTATCCTGACTTTCTAACAATATTTCTGTCATAATCTCTGAAATATGTGTTGGTGTAAAAAACTGTCCTAAATGTCTGTTTACTAAATTTTCTCTTTCATAAAAAGGTCCAAGTATATCTACAATTTCATCAGTTTCTTCATATGCCATAATAAGTTCTGCAAGCATTTGTGGAAATATATCCTGATATTCTTTTTCATATTTATTTATTGTTCTTAAGTATTCCTGTTCCATTTTTGAATCTTTAGCAAACGAATTATATATTGAAATTGCAGACATTTTTACGAAGTCTATAAAAACTTCAACACTTCCATACATATAAGACAACCTGTCATATAACTCTGTAAACTTTTTTACTCTTTTTGAATCCATCTTCTATCTCCATTCTAAATAATAATAAAAAGACAGATTTCTCTGTCTCTCTTTACTATGCAGCTTTTGGGATATTAACTGCATTATTATAATAATCTGTAATACTCAACAATTTGCCTTTTTCTACCTTTGAAATTAAAAGTTGAGTATCATTTCCATATTGTTCAATAAAATTATAATCCGCACATGATTCATAGTCATCAATAAATATTGGAAAATTGGTTTTTGCTATTTTATTAAACATATTCGCAAATTCCAAAGCTGTCGCAATAGTTTCTGACCTTGATAAATCACATAATTCATGATTTCTATATGTAATTTTAAAGTCATCTTTTAATTCGCCTGTTGTCTTTAAAACTGAAAAAAATCTAATATCAACATCCTTCAAATACCTTTTTGCTAATTTCATCTTTTCCTCTATGTAAAGAATATATAATTTTTGAGCAACTTTCTTCGCTTTTAAAATTTTATCAATTTGTTCTTGATATAAACTTTTATCCACTGTAAAATTAGAAATATCTATTCTTGCATTATTCTCAATATTTTTTTGAATTTCTATCTTTTGATTAAATTGTTGTATTTCTGCTTGCTCTGTTTCTAATTGTTTTATTGTTTCTTCAACTACAGAAATTCTTTTACTTTTTTCTATTATAGTTTCTCCATCAAATACATGATATTTACATTTTTCTACATTATAATTACATTTTAAATCTTTTTTCTGACTTTCTAATAGATTCTTTCTATCAAATGCTTCTGTTAATTCTTTTTTCATATTAGCAATAGTTATTTTTTTACTCTCGCTCTCAATGTGTTGATTACAAGTAGGACAGCAATCAACCTGCCCATTTTTTATATCTAAATATTTCTTTTTTCCTTCAGTCATTTTTTTAGTTAATTCAGCAATTTCAGTTTCTTTATCAAGTATTTCTTGTTCTAGTTTTTCTACACATTTCTTTTGTTTTTCCTTATCAATAATATCTTGATTAGAATTTAAAAAAGCTAATTCCTGTTTTGCAAGTGATAACTCAACATCTTTATCAAACTTTTTTAGCTCTGGTATTTTTTGTTCTATTACTTTTTCAGCATATTCAATTTTGCCGTTAATACAACTAATCTTGTTTTCACAATCTTTTGCATTATCATTTAATTCAGTAATATAAAGAGGAATATTACTAGGAATGCCTTCAAGTAAGTCTTGTTCATTTTTATCTAACCTATCATATGCAATATCTATACAAATATTTAGCATTTCAAAATTTATAAATGCTGTCTTTTCTTTTTCTGTAAAAATTTCAAAGTATTTTTTATCTTTTAGCTTGATTTTAGCTTCTATACATATGTCCCTTAGTTCATTATCACTTAATTGACCAAACGGCCTTTGATATTTTTCTTCAAGTTTATACTTATTATAAATTTCTTCTAAATCTTCTTTCTTTAACCTATCATATATATCCTTTAATGCTACTCTAAAATGTCTATCTAGTAATATATTTTTTTCCTCTTCAGATAAAGTATCAAATATTTCTTTTGGTTTAATATCCGATAAATACTTATCTACCATTTCTTTTTGTTCACTTGGTCTTTTACTTAAAAAATATAGAGGATTAACAACAGATAAAAATAATTTTTTATCTTTATAAAAACTAACAAGTTCATTTTGAGTTATTACTTTTCCATCAAGTGTAAGAATATTCTTTTGGGTATTAACTCTATGCTTTCCTCTAATCAATATATGTTTGACACCATTATTATCAGTAAAATGTAATTCGCCATAAGAATAATCACATTTTTTATTTATTAAACATGTTTTTTCATCACCAGACAAATTAGTACCAAGCATAATATTTATAATTGAATATAGAATGTTACTTTTTCCTGCTGTATTCATTCCAGTAATATTAGTTACATTATATAATTCAGTTTCAAATTCTTTTTCAAACTTTCTAAAACCAATAGTTTTCACATAATTAACTTTCATATTTTTACTCCTTTATTCTTTCTTTCATAAGGTTTTCTTAAAAATTCTGCTAAGATCCAGTCTTCTGAACCATCTTTAAAGCGAACACAGTAGTCCTTGTAATATGGGTCTCTTTCAACAATTATTGCTGGCTTATTTTTGTAAAATTTACACTTTCCATTATTATCTAATTTTTGACCAGGACCATATACAATAACTCTATGACCTTTTTTATATTCATTAAACATTGTATATTTTCTCCTTTTAAAAATTTTTTTGTTCACTATTGACTTTTTACATTTAATTTGATTAAATATATAAAGTTAAACAAATGTATTTTTGTGAATAGTAGTATAAGAGTGCTTTTCTTATGCTGCTATATTTTTTAATACTCTTTGAACATATTTTATGTCCATTGCAATCTTTCGTTTATTAAATTCTTGAATATCAATTTCAACAATTGTTCCTAAATCGCTTTCTGATAAATTATTAATAAACTCAGGTTTAATAATAGCCTCTATTGGATTATCATTCATATCATGAAACTCACCGATAAGGTATTCTTTCGGCTTTCCATCTTTTAAGATATTTTCTGTATGAGTTCCTATTAGTACATAGCATTTTTCCATATTAGGATTTTCAATCAATTCAACATTTTCTACTTTTTTAGTTTTTTTCTTTTTTGTTTCTTTCTTTTCAATTTTTTCTTTTTGTATATTTAATTGAGATTTTGTAGGCATTTCACTCATTTCTGTTACATTGTTATTCACATTTTTTACATTTGCTGTGGATAATTCACTTGATTTTTGAATAGTTTGTGGAATTTCCTTTTTAGAATTAAAAGAATCTTTTTTTAGAATATCTAATACATAATTATTGAAAATTTGACCTAAACAGTTACAATGTTCTTCTTGTTTCAAAAATAAAATATAACGACCTTTTATTGTATTCCCTTGCGATTTTTGTAACATGAAATATTCATTTAACCTATCTAATGATGTTTGACTTGTTATTTTCATAAGCCATATTCTGTCTTTACAAATAGAGGGCATTAAAAATTTTAGCCATCCTATGCGATTACATGCTTGTTTTCCTTGTTCATTTTTTTGTCTATATTGGCAGTTAGAATTACATTCAATTTCTTTCCAACCATTTTTCACTTTTTGTCTAGCCATATTAGAGTTTACACTGCAGTAGCATACTTCACCAGATTGATTATATCTAGCATATTTCATAGACAACGGACTTTCATTGAAAAATTCAATTTCTAAACTTTTTTTCCCTTTAAATAATTCATTAAATTTATCTAAATACATTTGCATAAAATCATCCTGAATTTTAGCAATAAAATATCCAAGTTCTTTTGTCCTTATTGTTCCTTTTCCATTATCGACTCTTTCTCCGTGTTGTACTCTGCCTACAATAGGCAAATTGGCATATCTCATTTGTTCCATTTTTTTCTTCCTTTCTATGCAGCAACTAATTCTTGCATGCAATAACAATTTTCATTTACTTGTGTTAAATCAATTGTGTAAATAGGGTATAATGCATTTTTTATAAAACATATACCTGTTTGTGCTTTCAATATTCCTAGTTTTATTAACTGTGGAATTAAAGTTGGTTTATATTTGCAGTCTACAACAATTTCATTTTTTCTTAATGCCTTTTTATTTTGCTCTAATGTAATATCAGCAAAATGTTCTGTTTGATTTGTTTGTGGATCTACTCCAAATAAACTTAATTGCAAATTTCCATTTGTATATCTTGAACTAGATATAAAACAATTTTTAAAAATAGTTTCATATAATTCAAAATTAAAACCACTTTCCATAATAAAAATCTCCTTCCAATATTTTTGTGTAAAAAGATTTTTTTAATATAATCCTCCTTTCTTTTTTTTGGGTACAAAAAAGAAAGTATTACATCTAATAAAAGGGGGATATTAGAATTAATACTTTCTATAATATAAACACAACAAATAATATATATATTTGTTATATTAATACCCAATATATGCTACATTAAAATGTAGATAAATTACTACTAACTATATTTAGTAGCTATGCCACAATTATGTGGGTAGTTATAGTAAAAACTATAACATTATCTTTATACACACTTATATTTTACATATTTTTTTTGCTTAATTCAATAAACTCATAGAAAAAAAATTTTTCATTGATATTTAAGCTTTTTCTCTTACTTTTAGTATGGAAAAAATTATTTTTCAATAAATCTTTTTAGCCTTACAATTTCAACAGTTACAAGCAATAAAATATTTTTCACTTCACCATTCTATTTTTTTTATTATTTTTATAAAATAATGAAAAGAAGAAAGGAGGGCATAAAATGAATAATTATTACTTTACTTTTTGGATAGCAAGACATAGTAAAGAGAATTTCAAAGCTCTATCAAGTAAGGTTTGTCATAATGCATCTATACCGCAAGAAATACAGGGAAATATAAATACTGATGAATATCTATTTCATTATTTTTTTATAGTGTATTGTTCAGTTGCTTTAAAATTTTTTGGTCTGAATATAGAACAAATTTCCTTTACTTTAGATTTACTTATAACACCTGGAACATCAAAAATATTTCCTCCAGAAAAAACATTTGAAATTCACAAAGATGTTATTACTGAAATCGAAAAATATGTACTTCAAGATTTAGAAACATATAAAGCAAACAAATAGAAAGGATGTGAAAAGTATGGCCGACAAAAATATGATAAGTTACTTATACTATAAAAAATTAGAAGATGAATTATTTAAATTTGAAGATAGTACATTAAGTGAATTAGAAGATAATATAACTAAATCAAATAATAAGTTATTTAACTTTATTAATAAAAGAGTTCATCCAAGAAGTAAAAACAAATTAAAACACTTAATAAATGATTATATTAATAACATATTTGCAAGAATTCAAAAAGAGAATGAAATGTATTATGTTACAGGGTTTGAAGATGGAATTAGATTTGTAATAGATATTTTCTCTGTGAAATAATAATGCTCTATATATTTATATATAGGGCAAAAAATTTCTTTTTCAAAAATGTAACATAACTACAATTATGATACATTTTCCCAATATATTTGATAGATTTCAATATAAAAATGTAACATAAATGATAAAAATAGTATAAATAAAATGTAACATAAATGAAAGGAGTGAATTTTGATGTCAGAAAAATTTATAGAATATTTAAAAAATAATGGACTAGCAGAAAATACATGTAGTAGTTATAATAAAGATGTAGAATTATTTAAAAAGTATTATGAAGATTCTTATGGTGAAAAATTAGATAAACTTGTTCATGCAGATATTTCAATGTATTATAATCATTTATTAAAAACAGGAGTAACTTCAGCATCCGTCAATAGAAAAATTGCTTCTTTAAAAAATTATAATCTTTTTCTTATTGATAATGGTATTCAAGATAATATGGTAATTTTAGATAAAGATTATATTAAAATTCAAACTTCAATGATCTCTAAAACAATTCCAACAATTCAAGAAATAAATAAACTCAAACATTTTGCTAGTAGAGATGATAAAAACGCCAAAAGAGATTATTGTTTTATTTCTATTTTCATTTATGGTGGGTTAAGAGAAAGTGAAATTGTTACTCTTAGAATTAGTGATATAAAGCTAGAAGAAAGATTTATAAACATTATTGGCAAGGGCAAAAAATTTAGACAAATAGTAATAAATAATTGTATGTATGATGCTATAAATGATTATTTAGAAGAAAGAAATTCAATGCATATAAATAGTCCATATTTGTTTGTTGGCCAAAAGTCAAAAAATAATGGTGGTAAACCATTAAATAGAAATTTTTGTAATAGGCTATTACATAAATATAAAACTTTATGCAATATTGAAAATTTACATCCTCATTTATTAAGAGCATTCTTCTGTTCAAATGCTCTACATAATGCTGGTTATAGTATCGACCAAGTTGCAAATCAAGCAGGGCATAGTAGTCTAAATACTACTAAAAGATATCTTGTAACTGATAAAGAGGATTTAAAAACTTTAGCTAATAAGTTATAGTAAAACCAAAAATATAAAATAAAGGCAGATAATCATCTGCTTTTACTTATTTTTAAATATTATTTTTTATAATTTTTTGTATAAATAATTCATACGGATTAGAATTTATATGAGTTGTTATATGAGAAATTCCTGGCATGTCCTGTATATTTTCAACCATTGTCTCAATTTTTGAATCTGTTTTTATTTCAAAAGATGCAAACATAAAATCACTTTGATTATTATAATTACTCTTCAAATTTTCGTTCTCTTCTAAATTATTTCTGACTCTCTCTACTGCTTTTTCCTTTGGAACATATTCAAGTTCAATATTATAACCATTTTCTATTATTTTATTTTTTATATCTTCTGTTTGTTCTTCTGTTATATCATCTTTTAAATATACTTCCATAGTAGATGCAACTTCATTATAGTTATTATAAATGAGTACATTAAATAAAATTACAATTACTAAGAATATACACACTATTAATATTATCAAGTTTTTTTTATTTAATTTCTTTTTAATATTCCTAAAGAAATCAATTTCTTTAATTTGCTTATTGTTATTATTGTCTTGTCTTATTTCTTCTAAAATACTTTGGCACTTTTCGCAACTTTTTAAATGTTGTTCTACTAATTCTTTAGAAGTGTTACTTAAAACATCATCATTATAGCTAAATAATAAATCGCCAACAATATCACATTCATTTTTCATTTTTTAATTCCTCCTTTAATCTTTGCTTACCACGAAAAAAAACAACTCTTGCCCAATTTGATGTTTTATTCATAATTTCAGCAATTTCATTATATTCAAAATTACCAAATATTCTTAAATACATTACATTTTTAGTATCTTCATCGAAATCTTGTAATTTTTTAAATAATTGTATCTTTTTTTCTTTATTCCAAAGATTTTCTTCTATTGCATCTTCTATAAATAATGTATCTTGCAACATATCTAATGGTATTTCTTTTTTTAATTTTTCCTTTTTTAATTTTTTATACCATATATATTTACTAATTTGACATAGCCAAGTTGATATTTTGCATTCACCTCTAAACTTATTTATATCTTTGACAGCTACTAAAAAAGTTTCTTGGACAATTTCTTCAGTTATATCTTCATTTCCAGTTAAGCAGAATACATATTTGTAAACAATTTCACCATATTTTTTGTATATTGTATCCATATCCTGCATAACGATTTCCTCCTTTCACTTATTTAGTACCTTTTGTTGTTATTTTGTTACAAAATATTAAGTTTTTTATTCTAAATATCTTAAATATAACGGCAGACAATTATTAACTAATTACCTGCCCTATCTATTGTAATTTATTATTATTTTTTTACCAATTTATTTTTGAAGAAACTCATAACAAATAGTCCTAGTAAAAATCCAATAAGTGTTCCTAAAGTATTCATAATAACATCATCTAATTGTGCAAATCTCCCAATAAAAGTTTGTAAAAATTCGATGCTTATAGAAAATATTCCACCAAGTATTATTCCATTCCACCAATGTTTATGAATATTTTTAAATATAAATATTGGTAAAAATCCAAACGGTATAAATAAAAGTATATTCAATATAGTTGCAACGTTAAAACCCTCTTCAAATAATTTAAAACTGATATAACTATCAAATGGAGATGTTATACCAAAATTACCAGTTAAAATACCAGTTATTTTTAATATACATAGAATTATTAGAATCCATAAATACTGACATATTAAATTTGATATTTTAAAATTTATTTTTTTCTTTTGAATAAATTTTATTAATAATTCAATACATATTACACCTAAAAATATAAATCCTGACAAAGGAATAGTATTTCTTAATGTCCATATACCACTCCACATTTCCATTATAAAATAATCCATTATAATATATTACCTCACTTTCAAATTACTATTTATTGTTTTATTGCTACCATATAATCGTTGGTTTCGACCTTTCTTTTTTGACCATTATATTCAAATTCAGCATTAGTAAAATAGACATTATAATTTTTATTTTGAAAATAGTCTCTGCTTACTCGTAACAACTCATCTATTTCTTCTTCATTTAAATTTGCTTTTACTTTTAACTCATAATAAGAATACTCAATATAATCTTTATTAGGGCTTTCTTTTTCCTTTGTTTTTATAAAATTTATTATAAATTTTTTTAAATCTTTATTATCCATTAAGTTCACTCCCATTTCTATTGTCTATAATAAAATATTAATTTTCGTATTTAATTAGGATATTCATTAAATTGCTATATTTAACACTTTCTTTTGCAAGGTCCATGTTTTTAAGGCTTTTACTCATAATTTGATTTGCAATATTATTTTCACATCTTTTTATTTCTTCTGTACTATAATTTCTATCTTCTATTTTTACTCCTAATTCTGTTAATAATTCTTGATTGGTATTTGAAAGTTCCGTTTTAAAATTCATTTTAATTCTCCTGTCTATTATAATTTTTACTTAATTAATATAGCACAAAAAATAGCAATAATCAAATTGCTATTTGTCTAATTTTGTATTAAATGCTCTCTTTAATGTCATAATACATGTATTATATACCTTTAATTCATTTGTATTCGAATTTTTAATAACCCTAAGCAAATTTTCCCTCATCATTGATTTATTTGCATTCTTTTTTCCAATCAATAAATCATTCAAACTAACTCCTGTAGCATCTGCAATCTTATATAGAGATTCCAATGATGGTAAAAACTCACCTCTTTCTAATTGTCCGACATATCTCTCATCACTAAAATCGCACCTTTTGGCAAATTCTTCTCTTGATTCTTCTAATATTCGTTCTCTTAATTCTCTGATTCTTGTTCCAATTAGTATTTTGTCTAATGCCATTTATGTGCCTCCCTTCAACAAAGTTTTGTGCGAATATATTTTATAATCTTTTAAGCAAACCTCGTATACTGTAAGAAACTAAAAATATATACTTTGTCGAAGTATGTCGTTTTTTGCAAATTCAATTATATCAAGCTATTCACAAAAAGCACATAATTAAATACTATAATTTATCAGATATCTCCATACAAAATTCGACAAAATGTCCCTTTTTTTTAATATATAATCGGCTCAAGGGCTTGGAATTGCCTGTTTAAGGAGAATACATCAGCAAAAGATATCTTAAAGAATACTGATGATAACATTTGAATTTTACAGGACTTTTGGCCCTTTTATTTACATATGAAAAAATTGAATAATATATATTGCATGAAAGGAGGTTTTATTTTTCGTGTGTTCCTCTTGAATAGGAATATCAAGCCCAAATAAAATTTGGGAGGAACACTTATGGAAAATAACTATAAGGAAGAAAGGTTTGATAGTTTCCTTAATAAAACTATTATAATGTCATCAAGAACATATTTTAAAAAACAAATGAATATTGCTAATAAAGAAAATACTATTTTAGATAATGAGGATTACTTCACATTTTTACAGGGAGCTATTGACTCAAATTGCTCATTTTCTGATATTGACAAAATTGAAAATAATTTACAATTAAATAGTGCCTTAAACTGTCTGTCTGATATTGAACAGGCAGTTATTTTTTTGCTATTTAAAGAAGAACTCTCACAAGATGAAGCAGGAAAAATACTTGAAATTTGTTCAAAATCAGTTAGTAGAATAAAACTTAGAGCTATTGAAAAATTAAAAAAATATTTTGAAGGAGATATAGAAAATGAAAAATAAAAGTTTATATGAATTAGGTGTTTTATCACAACAAGGTAATGATATGGCAACACTAGAAATTATAGAAAGAAAAAAGAAAATGCTAAAGAAATACAGTTTTGGTGATGAAGATCGCTACCAATTTATAATTTTAAAATTAATAGAAGGAATAAAAAATTATAAATTTTAAAAATTTTTTCAAGTCTTCGGTAGAAATTTAAAAAGTTACTCACTGTAAATATAATGAAGGGCAAATTTTAAGGAAGCACTATATTATTGTATGGCAGATAAGACAAGCTCTTGTCTGCCACTACTTATTTTTTAAGGAAAGGAGAAATAAAAGATGTTTTTCAGATTTATATTATTAGGAATATGCCTTACATTTGTAGTTTTCTTTATGGATATATTATTGCCAAAACTAAAATCAAAAGTAAAAATTTATAAAGAAAATAGAGAAAAAAAACAAAAACAAACAGCATTTAAAAAGAAAATAAAAGAATTAGAGATTAAATAATTTCTCTAATAGTTTCGTCATACCAAAAAAGTGTCGACAAAAAATTAACCATAAAAGGTGATTAAATGAATACCTTAAAAGAACTAATTATTAATTATTTTTATAAAGAACATTTAAAAGTAAAAGACATTGCAAAAATAGTAAACACATCTTCTAGTTATATTACAAAAATAATAAAAGAAGATAAAAGATACTTTGAAGAGAAAATATATAGGAAAAAAATTTCAAAAGAAAAAAGAAAAATTGCTCAAAACCAATTTATAAAAAGCAAGAGAGAGAAACAAAAACTTGATGATAACTTTACTTTTATGGAAGAACAACATCGACAAGCTTCCTACGAACTCTCAAAATCAAAACATTTGAGTAATGAAAATTATAGAAAATGGAATAGTAGTGCTTATAAATATAATCCTTCAAAACATAGATATGAATTTGATAAAAAATTAGGTCGTTCTAATGATGTTCCTAAATATATCAAAGAAAGGTGAAATGTTATGGAAGAAAAATTATTACAAATTTTTAAACTAGCAGAAAAACTAAATACAAACACAAGCAAAGTATATGCAGAAATACAATACACAGCAAATAATTCTCATAGATTAGAAATAGCAATAAGAAGTAAAAAAGATTATTCATATATTGAAAGATGTGATATTACTACACAAGAAACATCTGAAATTAAATGGGATAATATTATTGCACTTTTAGAAACCTTTATTGGAGGTGTGAAACATGAATAAAAAAGAAGCAGTTGCTTATGCACAAATAGCACTAGAAACTATGCTTAGTTCTAATTATAAAAGTGAACTAAACATTTTAAATTTTGGTATTGAAATGAATCAGGCCTTTAAACTATATCCTCGAAGTATTGTATTAAATATTGCTGAAGGTAAAATTTATGCTGAAAAGAAATTAAAAGCTATTAAAAATGGAAGTGATTGCAATGAGTAATATTAATTCTAGTATAAAGCATACAGAAAATCTTTTTGAAGATTATCCTGATATTGTAAAAGTAGAACAATTAAAAACAATGCTTCCCAAAATGGGAAAAAATAAAATATATAAATTATTGCAAGAAAACAAGATATACTCCAAAAAAATTGGAAGAGACTATTATATTCCCAAAACAAGTGTTATCAAGTATTTAATGGAAAAATAAAAATTTTTTTGAACATTGTTTAGGCAAGTGAAAATATGTTATAATTAATAAATAGTAATTAGACAAATTTCACTTGCTTTTTATGAAAGGAGAAAAATGTTAAACGAAGCAAGTAAACAAAAAATAATACAAAGGATTCAAAAAATAATTGAAAAAAATGATATTTCAATAAATATTTCTTATTCAACACAAGAAAAAGATGACATATACCAATGTGTTATAAAATATCAAGTTAATGGAAAGTGGAAATCATTTTGGGCTACAACTGGAGTTGCAGTAGCTAAAGGAAATAAAAGAGCAGCAAATAAGATTTCTAAAGAAATTGCAGACTTATTCCAAAATACAATTTTAGAAAATAGTGAACAAAAAGAAAATCAAAAAGTTAATGTTATTGATATGCAAAAATTAGTACAACTTAATACAACTAATTATGACCCTAATGTAAAAACAAAAGCAGATTGGGACTTTTACGATTATATGCACTATTGGTTAGAAAATATCATAAAAAATAATGTCAAAAAAAATACCTTTAGTGGATACAAAAGAAATGTAGAGAATTATTTAAAAGAATATTTTTCTATGGAAGAACACAAAACTACTGTGAAAGAACTTACTGCTGATGGCATAGAAGAATTTTATGATTATTTAAGAAATGAAAAGAATTTAAAAAATGCATCTGTTGACCATTATCAGGATAATATCAGTAGTGCTTTTCAATCATTACTAAGAAAAAAATTAGTAAAATATAATCCTACAGATTTAGTAGAACCAATTAAAGTAGAAACAACTGAAGTTAGTACTTATAATAAATCTGAAATATTACAATTATTTAGTGTAATGAAAGGAGATCCTATAGAACTACCAACTAAATTTGCTAGTTATTATGGATTAAGAAGGAGTGAAATATTAGGTCTAAAGATAGAAGCATTTGATTTTGAAAAAGATTATTTTACAGTTAATCATGTAGCCTTAGAGGATGACAATAAAGATGCCGAAGAAAAAATATATTTTCGTGATAGCACAAAATCAAAAAAGGGTTGTAGAACATTGCCTATATTTCCAGAAATAAAGCAAGAAATATTAAATAAAATAGAACGAATAGAAAAATGTCAAAAGTTTTATAGCAATGCTTATAATCATGATTATGATGGATATTTATTTGTTCAAGATAATGGAAATTTTATTGCTCCAAATTATTTTACAAAAAGATTTAATAAAGTTATAACAAGAAATTCATTAAAAAAGATAACTCCACATGGTCTAAGACATAGTATTGCAACATTACTACATTTAGAGGGTGTAGATATTAGAGATTTACAAGATTGGTTAGGACATCAAAGTGTTTCATCAACTAATAGATATACTAGAAGTGATTATCAAAAACAGTTAGAAACAGGAAAAGCTATTGAAAAAATATTTGGAAACGATAGGGAAGATGAGATAAAAAATATTATTTAAGCATAAAAAAAATACTTATGTAAAAACATAAATATTTCCGTTTGTTAGAGAAACTAAATTCTCTGAAAATGGTGAGCCAAGAGGGGTTCGAACCCCCGACCCCAGGCTTAGAAGGCCTGTGCTCTATCCAGCTGAGCTATTGACCCAAATAAAATGTGATATTACTTTTGTTAGAGAATTTGTTAGAGAAATTTCTTCCAAGTTCTCAAACTTAGGTATGACAATGGTTTCACGATAGTGACCATTATCTTAGAAGGCCCGTACTCTATCCAACTGAGCTACTGACCCATTTCTTAACGCTTAATTATAATATCATATTTTTGATATAAAGTCAACTATTTTTGAAAATTTTTTATTTTTTTGGTGTATGTTAGTCAATGATGTGAAACAAATTAATATATTATTCTCGTAATATATTG
>OGCQ01001059.1_pt1 | contig 37560 bp, 25 predicted proteins | sample 1570161 | NCBI WGS metagenome assembly OGCQ01 (sample SAMEA4384402, study PRJEB24528) | human gut metagenome | reverse complement strand
TCGCTGGAGCGTTGCGCCGGCGAGTGAGTAATACACATTGTCCAAATGCGTCCCTCCTAAAGAACTTTTCAACACACTAAATAGCAATACAATTTACAACAGGAGACAAAGCATGGAAAAATGGGTATTAGCGGCGAAAAGAGCTGATTTTCAGGAGATTGGCCGGAAGTATGGAATAGATCCGGTGATAGCCAGAATTATTCGGAACAGGGATATTACAGAAGATGCAGAAATTAATCAGTATCTGAACGGAACCCTGGATGACATTCCATCCTGGAAAAGTCTGAAGGATATTGACAAAGCTGTGGAAATTATTTCGCAAAAAATAGATCTGGGAACCAGGATGAGAATTATAGGAGATTATGATATTGACGGTGTAACTGCAACTTATATTCTGTTAAAAGGATTTAAACGCCTGGGGGCGAATGTAGATACCTATATTCCGGACCGCATTGCAGATGGATATGGAATTCATAATCATCTTATAGAGAAAGCAAAAGAGGATGGAGTAGATACGATCGTGACCTGTGACAATGGAATTTCGGCTGCAGATCAGATTGCATTTGCAAAAAAAATGGGCATGACAGTGGTAGTGACGGATCACCACGAGGTCCCTTTTGAAGATACAGAAGAAGGGCGAAAATACAAGCTTCCTCTGGCAGATGCAATTATCAATCCAAAACAGTCTGACTGTACGTATCCAAATAAAAATATCTGTGGCGCAGTGGTTGCAATGAAACTGGTTTTTGCATTGTATGAAAAATATGGAATCCCGGAGAGTGAGAAAGAAGATTATCTGGAACCTGCGGCTATCGCTACAGTTGGAGATATTATGGACCTTCAGGGAGAAAACCGTATTCTTGTAAAAGAGGGACTTTTACGTCTGCCTCATACAAAAAATAAGGGACTGAAAGCTTTGATAAGAGCAATTGGTTTGGAAAATCAGAAAATCAGTTCCTATGATATTGGTTTCCGCCTTGGTCCGTGCATTAATGCCAGCGGAAGACTGGATACAGCCATGCGCTCCCTGTCCCTTTTGCAGTGTGAAGATGAAGAAGAGGCTGCAAAGCTTGCAAACGATCTGAAAGCATTGAATGACAGCCGTAAGGCACTGACGGAACAGGGCACAGAAGCTGCTTACAAGCTGATTAATGGCAGTGATCTGAAAAATGACAGAGTAATGGTTGTATTTTTGCCGGATTGTCATGAGAGTCTTGCAGGAATCATAGCAGGAAGAATCCGTGAAAAATATCACAAGCCTGCATTTGTTCTTACAAGAGGGGAAAAATCGGTGAAAGGCAGCGGCAGATCTACAGAAAATTATTCCATGTATGAGGAACTTGTAAAATGTGACAGTCTGTTGCTCCAGTATGGCGGCCATCCTATGGCAGCAGGTCTTTCTATAGAAGAAGCAAACGTGGAAGCATTTCGCCGTCAGCTCAATGAAAACTGTACCTTGACAGAAGAAGATATGATCCCCAAAATCGTGATCGATGTACCAATGCCCATTTCTTACATAAACGAGAATCTGATCCGTCAGCTCTCTGTTCTGGAACCCTTTGGAAAAGGAAATGCGAAGCCTGTTTTTGCCCAGAAAAATCTCCGCGTTTTAAAAACCGGAATATATGGAAAGACTCAGAATACAGTGAAATTGCAGCTGATGGACGAATCCGGCACGGTGATGGATGGGGTTTACTGGGGCGAGGCAAAGGAGTTTGCAGAGTTTGCAAGGTCTCATGGAACTATTTCTGTAACCTATTATCCGAAGATCAACTCCTATATGGGAAGAGACTCTTTGCAAATTGTCATACAAAATTATTGCTAAAAAGGGGATAATCATGTAAAACCACGAAAAATGCAGTATTTCCAGTGAGCCTGTCGGTTTTGCGTTGATTCCCGATTTAAAAAGTGTTATACTAAAAAATATTTATGATGCTAGAGCATGTGTGAAAAAGGCTTTCTTTTTTTAAACACGCTCTGGGGTGGCTGATGCTTTCCCCACAACATCCATTAATCTGAGGAGGCTATTATGAAAAAAATAGAAGAATATGTAAGAAGTATACCTGATTTTCCAGAACCAGGCATTATTTTCAGAGATGTTACCAGTATCCTTCAGGACGCAGACGGACTGAAGCTTGCAATTGATTCCATGCAGGATTGTCTGAAGGATGTGGATGTGGATGTAATAGTGGGAACAGAATCCCGTGGATTTATTTTCGGAATGCCAATTGCGTATAATCTTCATAAGTCTTTTGTACCAGTACGTAAGAAAGGGAAACTCCCATGTGAGACCGTTTCTGCAAGCTACGATCTGGAATATGGCAAAGCTGAGATTGAGATTCACAAGGATGCCATCAAGCCAGGACAGAAGGTAGTTATCATTGATGATCTGATCGCAACAGGCGGTACAGTTGAAGCAGCAGCGAAACTGGTAGAGCAGCTTGGAGGAGAGGTAGTGAAGATCGTATTTCTGATGGAACTTGCAGGTCTTGAGGGACGTAAGAAACTGGAGAAATATGACGTTGCTTCTGTAATCCGTTATGAAGGTAAATAAAGGATGTGTCTGTTTCGCCAGATTCCCCCGGGGAAACAGGTGGGCGGATGCTGACGCAGATAGTATTTAAACAGGCAGGTGTGAAATATGGCTGATATTGTTAACGAGCAGGGCAAGGAGCCTGAAGTATCAAAAGAGGATATGGAGAAGCTGGAGTCTGTGAAGAAAGCAGATGCAGCTGTAAAATCCATGCACGACTTTACAAGCCCTGAAGTATTATATAATGAGCTGATTGCCAGCATAAAGAAATATCATCCTTCTACGGACATAACCATGATCCAGAAGGCATACGAGACTGCAAGGGAAGCCCACAAGGATCAGAAGAGAAAGTCCGGGGAACCCTACATTATTCATCCTTTATGTGTTGCCATTATTCTGGCGGATCTGGAACTGGATAAGGAAACCATTGTAGCAGGCCTTCTTCACGATGCTGTTGAAGATACCTGGATGACCTGCGATGAGATCACCAGAGAATTTGGACCTGAGGTTGCGCTTCTGGTAGATGGGGTAACTAAGATCGGTCAGCTATCCTATTCCAAGGATAAAGTAGAGCTGCAGGCAGAGAGTCTTCGCAAGATGTTCCTTGCCATGGCAAAGGATATCCGTGTTATTCTGATCAAGCTTGCAGACCGTCTTCATAATATGCGTACTCTTCAGTACATGACTCCGGAGAAACAGAAGGAGAAGGCAAGAGAGACGATGGACATCTATGCGCCTATTGCACAGCGTCTTGGTATTTCCAAGATTAAAGTAGAGCTGGATGACCTTTCGCTGAAATATCTGAAGCCGGATGTTTATTATGATCTGGTTGAGAAAGTAGCACTTCGTAAAAGCGTCCGCGAGGAATTTGTAGGGAATATTGTCAAAACTGTGCATCAGCATATGGTAGAAGCTGGAATTAAGGCGCAGGTTGACGGTCGTGTAAAACACTTTTTCAGTATCTATAAAAAGATGGTAAATCAGAACAAGACGATTGACCAGATTTATGATCTGTTTGCAGTGCGTATCCTGGTAGATACAGTGAAGGACTGTTATGCGGCACTTGGTGTGATCCATGAGATGTATAAGCCAATTCCAGGACGTTTCAAGGACTATATTGCAATGCCCAAACCAAATATGTACCAGTCTTTGCATACCACGCTGATCGGACCGAATGGACAGCCTTTTGAAATTCAGATCAGAACCTTTGAGATGCATAAGACTGCCGAGTACGGTATTGCTGCACATTGGAAGTATAAAGAGGCTTCTGACGGTAAGGCTTCCTCAGGCAATCGTGAGGAGGAGAAGCTGAACTGGCTGCGCCAGATCCTGGAATGGCAGAGAGACATGTCCGATAATAAAGAGTTCATGAGTCTTCTGAAAAATGATCTGGATCTGTTTGCAGACAGTGTATACTGCTTTACTCCACAGGGAGATGTGAAAACCCTTCCTAACGGCTCCACCCCCATTGATTTTGCATACAGCGTGCACAGTGCTGTAGGAAACAAAATGGTAGGTGCCAGGGTAAATGGCAAACTGGTGCCCATTGAGTACCGGATCCAGAATGGTGACCGTATTGAAATCATTACTTCCCAGAATTCTCAGGGACCAAGCCGTGACTGGCTGAAGGTGGTCAAGAGCACACAGGCCAGAAATAAGATCAATCAGTGGTTCAAGAAAGAACTGAAGGAAGATAATATTCTGAAGGGTAAGGAAATGCTTGCCCAATATGCCAAGAGCAAGGGCTTTAAATTCGCTAATTACACCAAGACTCAGTATCTGGACGCAGTCCTTCGTAAATATGGTTTCCGTGACTGGGATTCTGTACTTGCCGCCATCGGACATGGCGGACTGAAAGAGGGACAGGTATTTAATAAGCTTGTAGAAGCTTATGATAAAGAGAATAAAAAGAATCTCACAGATGAAGAAGTTCTGGAGGCAGCAGCCGCAGAGAATCAGGATAAGAAGCATCATATCAAGAGCAAGAGCGGCATTGTAGTACGGGGCATTCATGACGTTGCAGTACGCTTCTCCAAATGCTGTAATCCGATTCCCGGTGATGAGATTGTTGGATATGTTACAAGAGGCCGTGGTGTTACCATTCATCGAACTGACTGTGTAAATGTGATGAATATGTCTGAAATGGACAGAAGACGTCTTCTGGAAGCAGAGTGGCAGGATCCGGAGATCAAGCCGGATGAGCATTACATGGCTGAGATCAATGTATATGCTAATAATCGTACCGGTCTTCTGGTTGATATTTCCAAGATCTTTACAGAGCGTAAGATTGACATCCGAAATATTAACTGCCGAACAAACAAGCAGGAGAAGGCCACTATTTCTGTAAGCTTTAACGTCAGCTGTAAGGATGAACTGAATTCCCTTATCGAGAAGATACGTCAGCTGGAAAGTGTTTTGGATGTAGAAAGAACTACAGGCTGAGAAACAATGGAAATGTGAACTGGCTGGAGATATACAGTACGTTGAGCATTGGATGGTATGTTACCGGTCAGGACACGGACAATAACGGAATAATAACATAAATGGCATATCAGCTGCCATGAAAGGATAATCTATGGGAAAACTTGAATTACAGCAGATGGTTCTTGGCCCTGTATATACCAATTGCTACTTTTTAAAAAATAAAGAAACCGGTGAAGCGCTGATCGTTGATCCGGCAGATTCACCGAAGAGAATTTTTCAGAAGGTGGAAGATATGGGTGCAAAGCCGGTAGGAATCCTTCTGACTCATGGACATTTTGACCACATTATGGCAGTACAGGCTGTGAAAGCTGAGTATCAGATTCCGGTTTATGCCTGCCGCCAGGAAGAAGAAATGCTTCGGGAGCCTTCTGTGAATATGACTGACCGGATGCATAAACCATGTTCTGTGCGTCCTGATGTTTTTCTGGAGGACCTGCAAGTATTTGAAGCTGCTGGATTTTCTATTCAGATGCTCCACACTCCAGGACACACGAAAGGAAGCTGTTGCTACTATCTGAAAGACGAAAGGGTTCTGTTCAGCGGGGATACATTATTCTGCGGTTCTGTTGGAAGAACGGATTTTCCAGGCGGCAGTTCCCGTGAAATCCGGGAGAGCCTTCATAAGCTGTTAAATGCCCTTCCAGATGAAACAAATGTTTATCCGGGGCATGATACATCTACAACTATCGGTTACGAAAAGAGGTACAATCCATTTGTGTAAAATAGGAATCCTGCTGCTTGACAGGGATTTCGAGCATGATATATATGAATTAATAAAAGCATTTTATCCGGAAGGAGATATCCACAGCCTCTACGAAAAAGACGAAGAGGAGTACGATATCTTCTTTACTGTGAAAAAAGAAAATGACAATTTTGTTATAAAATATGAGACGAAGGATCAAAAAGGTGTTGCCAGCGCAGAGGTGATCCGGGGGGCAGACGGGGATTCCAGTCAGGAAACTCATGAGAAACTCAGGGATGCCCATGAGCTTCGTAAAGCCAACAAGGACAGTCTGAAATATGCACTGTACAATGTTCTGGTGAAGCTTACCGGCAGAACCCTTCCATGGGGGAATCTTACGGGAATTCGTCCGGCCAAGCTTGCCATGGGGATGATCGAGAGTGGTATGAAAAATACCGAGATTGCACAGGAAATGCGGGAGTGTTACCTGGTAAGCGCAAAGAAAACTGCTCTTGCCATCACCATAGCAAACAGGGAGCGGGCACTTCTTCAGGATATTGATTATGAGCATGGTTACAGCTTATATGTAGGTATTCCCTTTTGTCCAAGTATCTGTTTGTATTGTTCCTTCAGCTCCTACCCTTTGAAGCTCTGGGCAAAAAGAGTAGATGAATATCTGGATGCTTTATGTCTGGAAATTCGCGAAACGGCCAGGATGATGAAGAACTACAAGCTGGATACGATTTATATCGGCGGAGGCACACCTACCACGTTAGAGCCGTATCAGCTGAAAAGGCTTCTTGAACAGCTGGGAGAGTCCTTTGGTTTTGATGGACTTGTAGAATTTACCATTGAAGCTGGCAGACCAGACAGTATTACAAGGGAGAAGCTTGAGACAATTAAAGAATTTCCTGTGACCAGAATTTCTGTTAATCCCCAGACCATGAATCAGGATACTCTGGAAATCATTGGAAGACGTCATACTGTGGCACAGACCATAGAAGCTTTCCATCTTGCCAGAGAGCTGAATTATAACAATATTAACATGGATCTCATTGTAGGACTGCCTGGAGAGGATATTTCCAAGGTGAAATACACATTGGAGAAAGTAAAAGAGCTTTCCCCGGACAGCCTTACCGTACATTCTCTGGCTGTGAAGCGTGCAGCACGCCTGAATATGTTTAAGGACAAATATCAGGAGATGACATTTGAAAATAACCAGGAGATCATGGATCTGACACAGCAGACTGCATATTCCATGGAAATGGGACCTTACTATCTGTACCGTCAGAAGAATATGAAAGGAAATTTTGAAAATGTAGGCTATGCAAAGGTTGACAAAGCCGGGATTTACAATATACTGATTATGGAAGAAAAACAATCGATCATTGCTCTTGGAGCAGGCGGTTCTTCCAAACTGGTCTTTGACCATGGCAAACGTATTGAGCGGGTGGAGAATGTGAAAGATGTCACAAGCTATATTGCCCGTATTGATGAGATGATTGAAAGAAAGCGAACAGGAATTGGAACCTGGTTGTAGGAGGGAGGGAAAATTCTTGGAAAAGCTTTCCAGTGAACAGTCAGAAACATCCGACAGAGTTCTGGAATTTGATTTATCAGCAGAGTTAAGGCATGGAATCGCAGTGAGTAATCTGGCGTACGCGTTAAGTAAGGAGCTTGGACTTCCTCATGAGCAGTGTTACGATCTTGCAATTGCAGGAATGCTTCACGACATAGGAAAGCTGAAACTGAGAAGCTATATCAACGGGCAGGAAAGTAATCCCATGGTAATTGAGGAATTGAAATATGTCCGCATGCATTCTACACTTGGCTATGAGGAACTGAAAGACCAGGGCTATTCGGATTTTGTTCTTGAGAGTATTCTTTATCATCATGAAAATTACGATGGAAGCGGTTATCCGTCCAATCTGGCAGGGAAGGAGATTCCCATTGGTGCCCGGATTCTTCGTGTATGCGATGTATTCTGTGCATTGAGTCAGGAGCGGTCTTACCGCAAGGCTTTTGATAAGCATACTGTGATGGAATTGATGATAGACGAAATAAAAAACTTTGATCTGGAAGTATTTCTTGCATTTCAAAGAGTAGTACACGCCAGCCAGGCTGGTAAATAAGGAGGACACATGGCATTAAAGAAGAAGCCGGTTACCGGCATGAAAGATATTTTACCAAAGGAGATGGAAGTCCGTAACTATGTTGCAGGACTGATCCGTGAAACATATGGTTCCTTTGGATTTACTTCAATTGAGACTCCGGGAGTGGAGCACATTGAGAACCTGTGCAGCAAACAGGGCGGTGATAATGAGAAGCTGATTTTCAAAATCTTAAAAAGAGGTGAGAAGCTGAAGCTTGACCAGGCAAAAGAAGAAGCTGATCTTGTGGATTCAGGTCTTCGCTATGATCTGACAGTACCTCTTTCCAGATATTATTCAAATAACTCTAATGAATTGCCTGGACCATTTAAGGCACTTCAGATGGGATACGTATGGAGAGCTGATCGTCCGCAGAGAGGACGTTTCCGTCAGTTTATGCAGTGTGACATTGACATTTTAGGTGAGCCTACTTATATGGCAGAAATCGAGCTGGTACTTGCGACTACTACACTTCTTGGCAAGCTTGACTTCCATAATTTCACTATCCGTATCAATGACCGCCGTATTCTGAAGGCTATGGCTGAGTATAGCGGATTTCCGAAGGAAAGCTTTGATACTGTATTTATCATTCTTGACAAAATGGATAAGATTGGTCTTGAGGGCGTAGCGAAAGAACTGGAAGAGGAAGGCTTTGCAAAAGAAAGCATTGATACTTATCTTGCGATGTTTAAAGAAATCAGCTCAGATATCCAGGGCGTAAGATATTGCAAGGAGAAGCTGGCAGATGTTCTTGACGAACAGATCGCAGCAGATCTTGAGACAATCATTTCCACTGTGGAAGCTGTGAAGACTGCTGACTTTAAGATGGCATTTGATCCTACACTGGTTCGCGGCATGTCTTATTACACCGGTCCGATCTTCGAAATTTCCATGGATGAGTTTGGCGGCAGCGTTGGCGGCGGCGGACGTTATGATGAGATGATTGGTAAATTTACAGGAAACAATACAAGTGCATGCGGATTTTCTATTGGATTTGAGCGTATTGTTATGCTCCTTCTTGAAAGAGGATATCAGATTCCCACAGCAAAGGCTAAGAAGGCATATCTTATTGAGAAAAATATGCCGTCAGACAAGCTGATTGAGATTTTCCGTCAGGCAGAAGAAGAGAGAAAGACCGGAGTTCAGGTCAATATCTCTATTATGAAGAAGAATAAGAAATTCCAGAAAGACCAGATGACAGCTGAAGGCTATACGGAATTTGTGGAATTCTTTAAACGCTGATAAAGAGATTTAACGTGTTGTTTTTGAAAAACAGCCGTCAATGATATTTTATGGATCATTTAAAGCAATACAGCTGAATGGTTCATAATCTGAGAAAGCTGGGGGAAACCCCATAGAATAAGGAGGCGCCTTAAAATGGCTGAGAGTATGCAGGGACTGCACAGAACCTGTCGATGTGCAGAAGTGACCACACAGATGGTAGGCAGCGAAGTAACACTTATGGGATGGGTTCAGAAAGCAAGAGATAAAGGAGGAATCATTTTCGTAGATTTACGTGACCGCAGTGGTATTATGCAGCTGATCTTTGAAAATGGTTCCATTGATGAGGAAGGCTTTGCCAAAGCCGGCAAGCTGAGAAGTGAGTTTGTGATCGCAGTTACCGGAACCGTTGAGAAACGTGGTGGTGCAGTAAATGAGAATCTTGCAACAGGTGAGATCGAAGTGAGAGCAAAATCTCTCCGTGTTCTTTCCGAGGCAGAAGTTCCACCATTCCCGGTTGAGGAGAACAGCAAAACAAAAGAGGATGTACGTCTGAAATACCGTTACCTTGACTTAAGACGTCCGGATCTCCAGAGAAACCTGATCCTGAAGAGCCGTGTAATGCAGCTGACAAGATCCTTCTTTACAAACGAGGGATTCCTGGAGATTGAGACTCCTATGCTTGGAAAGAGTACTCCTGAAGGTGCAAGAGATTATCTGGTGCCATCCCGTGTACATCCTGGCTGCTTCTATGGTCTGCCGCAGTCACCGCAGCTGTACAAACAGCTTCTGATGTGTTCCGGATATGACAGATACATCCAGATTGCAAGATGCTTCCGTGATGAGGATCTTCGTGCTGACCGTCAGCCGGAGTTCACACAGATCGATATGGAGCTTTCTTTCGTAGATGTAGATGATGTAATCGATGTAAATGAGAGATATCTTTCCTACCTGTTCAAAGAGGTTCTTGGTATCGATGTGAAACTTCCAATCGAGAGAATCACATGGCAGGAAGCAATGGATCGTTTCGGTTCTGACAAACCGGATATGAGATTTGGCATGGAGCTTCATGATGTAAGCGATATTGTGAAGAACTGTGGATTCTCTGTATTTACAGGTGCTCTTGAAGCGGGTGGAAGCGTTCGTGGTATCAACGCAGAAGGCCAGGGCAGCATGCCTCGTAAGAAAATTGACAAGTTAGTAGAGTTTGCCAAGGGATATGGTGCAAAAGGTCTTGCATACATTGCAATCGCAGAAGATGGCACCAGAAAGTCTTCCTTTGCCAAGTTTATGACAGATGAGGAGATGGATGCTCTTGTAGCTGCTATGGACGGTAAAGCAGGTGACCTGCTTCTGTTTGCAGCGGATAAGAAGAAACTGGTTTATGATGTTCTTGGCGCACTTCGTCTGGAGCTTGCAAAACAGATGGATCTTCTTGACAAGAACGAATACCGCTTCGTATGGGTAACGGAGTTCCCGCTTCTTGAGTGGAGTGAGGAAGAAAACCGTTTCACAGCTATGCACCATCCATTTACAATGCCGATGGATGAGGATATCCCGCTTCTTGACACAGATCCAGGCGCTGTTCGTGCGAAGGCTTACGATATTGTACTGAATGGTAACGAGATCGGCGGCGGCAGTGTTCGTATTCATCAGGATGACATTCAGGAGAGAATGTTTAAAGAGCTTGGATTTACCCCGGAAGCTGCCCATGAGCAGTTCGGATTCCTTCTGGATGCATTCAAATACGGAGTTCCGCCTCACGCCGGACTAGCTTACGGTCTTGACCGTCTGGTTATGCTCATTGCCAAGGTTGACAGCATTCGTGACGTAATTGCATTCCCGAAGGTAAAAGATGCATCTTGTCTGATGACTCAGGCACCGCAGCGCGTAAGCGAAGCACAGCTGGACGAGCTGGGACTTGAAGTTGAGAAAGAAGCTGCTCCAGAGACTGAGGAATAAGAAAAGAAATACAACAAGAGATAACTTAGTTTATAACTTGGAATAAGCTGACTGAAAAATCCTGCCTGCAAAAATGGGTGGGATTTTTCTTATGGAAGAATGTTGTCACGCTCTGGCAGGCATGGACTTTGGGTTCGCTGTCAGCACAAATAAAAACGCCCCTGCACAAGTTTGCAGAGGCGTAAATTTTAACTATATCATCCGTTGGTTTCCTGCTTGTCTTCTACCGGGCTGGAACTTAAAGTTCCAAATAATGCCTGTCCAAACACCGTTCCTGCGTCTTCCAGTTTCCAGGAAGCGCCATCGTTGATCAGTGTGAAAGTTGTTTCCACTGTTTTAGTAGCTGTATTTTCTTCAATATATTCAAGAAGCAGACTGTAGGACTTTTCATATCGTTTTTGGGCACCGTCGATAACAGCATCCACAGAGGCAAGATAGGTATCCAGCTCCTTCTGATAATTTTCCAGAATAGCATCGCTGTCAAAGGTGGTAATATTGGCTGTAACTGTGGCTGTATAGCCGGAAACAGTGGTTTCCCCAATAGAATAATCAAAGGTGGAGTGAACCTGTTTTACCAGTGCTTCTGCAAGGCTGATCTTTGCAGGGTCTTCTGTGCTGATAATGGAATCTGCATTTAAATAATTGCCCAGTTCCTCTGTGGACATATTTTTCAGGGTATTCAGATAAACTAAGAGTGTGTCTTCCGGTGATAAAATATCCGGGTCTGTGAGATCGTTCATAAGACCGCCGACAAGGTCATTTTCCAGTGTATTGGTGCGCCGGATCTCCCAACTGGTTTCGCCGTCTTTATCTGAGGCGTCTAAGGAGATGGTGCAGTTACGCTCCACAGTCTGGTAGTCATTACTCTTAAGCAGTTCATCCAGAAGCGTGTAGCGCTCTTCAAGGGAAATGGTCTGCTCCGTGGTTTCTTCAGAGGAAGCGGACTGGGAAATTTCATGCTTCAGCTGCGCCTTGGAAAAATCTTCAGCAAGCGCATGGGCATCCAGAGTGACCAGCCTGAGATTCGCCTGTGCGGATTGTTTGTCCTTGTCTACGTTAACATCCAGAATTTTATAGTCAAAATCCTGGAAAAAGAGAGAAAAGACTTCTTCAATATCAGAAGAAATAGCGATATCTTCGGGTTCACCGGGGAAAAGCTCCTGGTAGGAGATGTATTTCTGTGTGGTAACGGAATCCAGATTCTTTAGCTGATCCAGTTCCTGCTTTACTGCGTCCTCGATTTTTTTCTCCTCTTTGCTGGTACAGCCGCACAGTGAAAAAGTGCAGAGAAGCAAAAGAAGAGGAAGCAGAAATCTGACTGACTTCATACAGAGTTCTTTCCTTTCAAATTATTACGTAAAATGTTTATAAAACTTTTTTATTATACCATTTTTTTTCATAAAAGTCAAAAATGCCTAAAATTTAGACGATATTTCTAAAAAAGAGTGAATAAATTGTGAAAATTGCATTATTAGCTTAGAATACTTTTCTTTTGGGGATGAATCTGTTATTATAAACAGGGTAAATGCAGATGACAGATGTGGAGATATATCTGTTATAATTGCAAAAGATATTGAAAACCATTGAGTTATCGTATAGGAGGTAACCATGAAGAAAAAAGGTTTTGTCATCGGAGGGTTGATCATTCTTGCTGGAGCAGCTGGTGCCGGTGGCTGGTATTACTATAAAGAGAATTATGGGGATTCTGCAGCGGCTTCTGGTGAAGTTGCATATGTGACTAAGATCAGCACTCTTCTTGGAGAAGATTCCGGAGTGCTGAACCGGTTCGCAGGCGTAGTAGAACCTCAGGAGACGGTAAAGGTAAATATTGAGAACAATCGAACTGTTACCGAAGTGAAGGTGAAGGTTGGAGATGAGGTAAAGAAGGGACAGCTGCTTTTTGAATACGACCTGAGCAGTATCCAGGATAGTCTGAAGGAAGCCCAGCTGGCTCTTGATCGTCTGAAGAATGAAGCACTCAGCCTCAATACGCAGATATCCACTCTTGAGAAAGAGAAGAAGAAAGCCAATAAGAACAACCAGCTTTCTTACACCATTGAGATTGAGACCAATAAGATGAACCTGAAGAAGAACGAATATGACCAGGTGAGCAAGCAGGCAGAGATTGATAAGCTACAGGCTGCTACCACCAATACAGAAGTACGAAGCGAAATCGACGGAGTCATCCAGAAAATTGATACCAGTAAGCTGGGAAGCGATGATGGAGATACTCTGGATGACAGCATGGGAGCTGATTCCGGAAGTGATTCTTCTGATAATTCTTTTATTACCATTCTCAGTACAGGTGCTTACCGTATTAAGGGGCAGGTAAATGAGCAGAACCGGAAAACGGTTGTTCCAGGCTCCGCAGTTATTGTACGATCCAGAGTTGATGAGAATCAGATCTGGCATGGAACTATGGGGGCTGTGGACGAGCAGAATTCTACGAACAGCAGTAGCAGTAATTCCTATTTTGGAATGTCCAACAGTGATGATACTACAAATTCCAGTACCTATCCTTTCTATGTAACTCTGGATTCATCAGAGGGACTTATGTTAGGACAGCATGTATACATAGAAATGGATGAGGGACAGGAAGAGCAGAAGAAAGGTATCTGGCTGGGAGATTATTATATTGTGGATGCAGATACAGAAAATCCATATGTGTGGGCTGTAGATTCCAAGGGAAGGCTGGAGAAGCGCTTCGTTGTTCTTGGACAGCATGACGATGATCTTTCAGAATATGAGATCGCGGATGGCCTTACTGAGGATGACAGTATTGCATTCCCGTCAGACAGCCTGGCAGAGGGAATGCGGACAAAGGACGTATCTGAGATGACAGATGAGGATCTGGAGGCTGTTGATATGGAAAGTAATCTGGATGGCAGTGAGTACTCAGACGGAGATACCATGGAGCCTATGGATGGAGACTATTCCAGTGCGGACTTTGAGACAGGCGTTTCAGATGAGAGCATGGATGCTGCGATTGATGGTTCAGATGATACTTCTACAGACTTTGTTGATGAAGATTTTGTGGAAGATGATTCTGAAACAGATAATTCCGAAGACTTTACAGAGGAGAGCATTGATGAGCCTGGACAGTATGGTTCTGATGATACGGAGGCCGCAGGATGATACTTGAACTGAAGGGGATTTATAAAGATTACCAGCAGGGAAAAATGATCGTCCCCGTATTGAAGGACGTAAACTTTTCCATGGAAGAGGGCGAATATGTAGCCATCATGGGACCTTCCGGTTCTGGTAAATCTACATTGATGAATATAATCGGTTGTCTGGATCAGGCAACCAAGGGAACTTTTTTCCTGGATGGGCAGGACATCAGCAAATGTTCTGAGAATGAGATGTCAGATATCCGTCTGAACAAGATTGGATTTGTATTTCAGAGCTTTCATCTTCTGCCGAGACAGTCGGCTATTTCCAATGTGGAAATGCCGCTGAACTATGCTCATGTGCCGAAGAAGGAGCGACGCGAGCGCGCTTTCGCAGCACTTGACAGGGTGGGGCTTGCAGACCGTGTGGATTTCAGACCCAATCAGCTCTCAGGTGGACAGATGCAGCGAGTTGCCATCGCCCGTGCCATTGTAAATAATCCAAGACTTCTTCTGGCTGATGAGCCTACCGGTGCACTGGACAGTAAGTCTGGCAGACAGGTTATGGAGCTTTTCCAGAAGCTGAATGATGAAGGCGTTTCTGTCCTTATGATCACTCATGATCCGGATATTGCAGCACATGCCAAGCGGGTAGTTATGATCCGTGACGGTGAGCTTCAGGAAAAGAGGTGATCCTATGGGAAAAGTGAAGAAAATTATAATAGGTGTGGTAGTCACATCCCTTGTAGGAACCGGTATTGGCGGCGGACTGATGTATGTACGGAAGGGAAGCCAGAAGGAAGTGCTGGTGGCAAGCGTCAGTGATCTGGCAGGTGAGAGATATGATTCCGATGCTACATTGAGTGGAACTGTATATGCCAATGCAACACAGAGGATTTCCATAGAGAAAGACATGATCATCCAGGAAATTTATGTGAGCAAAGGGGATGAGGTAAAGCCTGGAGACAAGCTGATTTCTTTTGACATGACGCTTGTGGAAATGGAACTGAACATTGCCAAGCTGAAGCTTCAGAAACAGCAGCAGGATCTTGCTGCTGCAAAGAAAAGACTTACCAGCCTGCAAAATGGCGGACCGATTCTTGATTCCGATTCTTCCTCCGCAGACAATCTGATTGATTCAGGAGAGGATTCTACAGAAGATGACAGCTCCGATCCTACGGGAGATGATGAACTGTCTTCTGCAGTAACTGCTTCTGATCATTATCTGGCAGCTGTTTTGCAGCCAATGCTTCTGGCTGCTGTGACAGATGGATTTGCAGACGCTCAGGCAGTTGGAAATGAAGAAATTACTTCTGCAGATACCCAGGAAGTGGGAAGCGAAGATATTGGTTCTGCAGATGAAATGACAAGCGGTGACACAGGAGATCTTTCTGCTGATACAGAAGCTGATTCCGGAGATGATTCTGAAGACGATTCAGAGTATAGCACCGGCGATCCGGGTACTGCTTCCGGATTTTATGACGAACCTTCCAGTGATGGTTTTAGCAGTGATATTTCAGACACGAATCAGGGAGGATTTTTCGATGGAAGCAATTCTGGTTCCTCACAGAATCATGCTACCGTTGGAAATGACGGATTTGTAGATGGCGAGGAACCTTTTTACCTGACTCTGGATTATGATACAGAACCTTATCAGGGAACAGGAACCGAAGAAGATCCTTATCTGTATCTTTGTTCCAGTGCAAAAGGCAGGGTAAATGTAACCGGTGCCTTTCTGAACAAGATGGCTGGCTATAATGCTGACGGAACCATTCTTCTTCATCCGGGTGGATACTGGTATCTGCTGGAATTCCATCAGAAGGATACCATTGCTGATTATACCAACAGAAAAGGATCCTGTACCGGATACTATCTGGTCGATGGAAATATGCTCAGCAATCCGGTTGACCGTTTTGCGGAAATGGATTTTACCCTTGACGGGGCTATGCAGTATGATAATGGAGATGACGAGCCGGATATTCCTGGTGATGGAGGCAGTGGTGGCGGAAGCTCTTCCCTGTCCCGTTCAGAGGCCATTAAGATCCAGAAGAACCGGATTGCCAGTCTGGAACTGGATGTGCAGGAGAGTGAGATCAGTATCAGTAAGCTTCAGAAGAAAGCTGACAGACAGCTGATCACCAGTAAGCTGGATGGTATTGTAACCACTGTGGGAGATGCAGCTACAGGTACCAATTCAGAATCTGATTCCTTTATGATCGTTAAGAGCAAAGACGGCTATTACGTACAGGGAACTGTAGGGGAACTTATGCTTGACCAGGTGAAGGAAGGCACAATTTTGAACTGCAATTCTTATGGTGAGAATGGATATATGAATTTTGAGGCTGAGGTGATCCAGGTTTCCGATTATGCAGTTGATGGAGACAGCTCCTATTATTACTATGGAGACAGCAATCCAAATGTTTCTTCTTATAATTTTACGGCCAAGATCACAGATGACACCGTGCAGGTAAGTGTTGGAGACTGGGTGGATATCCAGCTGGAGCAGCAGGCGCAGAGTACGGATGGCCTTGTTCTTTCCAAGGCTTTTGTCCGTACGGAAGACGGCGTAAGCTATGTGTATAAGGATGACAATGGCGTGCTGAAGAAACAGATCGTTAAGGTAAAAGAGAATGTAAACGGTGGTGCTTATGTATTGGTAAGCGGCGGCTTGTCCATGGATGACAAGATTGCATTCCCTTATTCGAAATCCATCAAAGAAGGTATGAAGACAAAGGAAGGATCGCTGGATACGTTTATGGGATATGATTCCACATCATATGGCGGTCTTGGTTAAGGAGGGATTTCATGTTTGAAAATATACGTCTGGCATTCCAGGGAATCTGGTCACACAAGATGAGATCTTTCCTCACAATGCTGGGTATTATTATCGGTATTGCATCTATTATTGCCATTGTTTCCACGATTAAGGGAACGAGTGAGCAGATTAAGGATAACCTGATCGGTTCTGGAAATAACACGGTAAATGTAACTTTGTCACAGGGAGACAGTGCTTACAGTGTGGATTATTATGATGGCAGTTCTTCCGGCTCTACACCGATCCTAAGTCAGAGCCTGAAGGATGAAGTATTAAAAACAGATCATGTGGAGAATGCAACATTTTTCTACAGCAGAACAGATTACAACAGCAGTGTTTACTATGAGAACAGCAGTTTTTCCGGCGGCAAGGTCTATGGTATTGATACCAATTATCTGAATACCTGCGGTTATCAGGTTCGTTCCGGAAGGGGATTTGTACAGGCTGACTATGATAATTTCCGCAAGGTGGCACTGGTGGACAGCTATGCTGCTGATACCATGTTTCCGGGAGCGAATCCGGTGGGAAAAATCATTGAGATCGGTTCTGAACCCTATACAGTTGTAGGAGTTGTACGCCAGTCGGCTGACAGCCTGCCCAACATGGATACACCGAGTGATTTCGACAGCTATTATGAAAATGTAATTGGAACCGTAATGATTCCAAATAAATGCTGGCCGATTTCTTACAAATTTGATGAGCCTGAGAATGCGATCGTCAAAGTAGACAGCACGGACAACATGAGTGAAACAGGTTCAGCTGTGGCGAAAATCCTGAATAAATCTATCAGCAGCACTGGCAGCAGCGGCTTCAAGTATAAAGCAGATGATGTTATGCAGCGGGTAAAGGATCTTCAGGATTTAAGTGAGAGCACCAACTCCCAGCTGATCTGGATCGCAAGTATTTCTCTTCTGGTTGGAGGTATTGGTGTTATGAATATCATGCTGGTATCTGTAACCGAGCGTACCAAGGAGATTGGTCTGAAGAAGGCAATTGGTGCCAGAAAGAAGGTGATTCTGGGACAGTTCCTGACGGAGGCAGCAGTACTTACCAGTGTTGGAGGTATTATCGGAGTTGTTCTTGGAATCGGACTTTCAAAAGTAGTATCCAAGGTGGCAGGCTCACCTACAGCCATCAGCGTTCCGGCGATTATAGGCTCTGTAGTATTCTCTATGCTGATCGGTATCATCTTTGGTCTGCTTCCTTCTGTTAAGGCGGCCAACCTGAATCCGATTGATGCACTTAGAAGTGAGTAATGGTTAATATTTTGCAATAAATGTTAATATTGTTATAAAAATGAACGGCTGAAAGCATAAATTAGATGATTTGTGCTAACGGCCGTTCTTTTTATGAGTCAATTCATGTGTCCAAGTATGTTTTTTTGTTATTTGGGTAAAGTGGAGTGTGCAGATTGTGGAAATGCTTTTAGGACAGGCTATAGACAATGTTATGTTTCGTCGGTTATAATTTTGCGAAATATAAGGGGAAACATGATATACTTGTTTAGAGATTACATAGAGATTCCTTTGGTAGGATTATTGCATACCACTGGAAGGAGATTTTTAATATGCAAAAATATAAAAAATGGAAACAAGTTCTGTCTGTTTCTACAGCAGTATGTCTGAGCATTGCGGGAGCGGGAAGCCTGATGGGCTGCGGCAGTACTGACAGAGGGAAGGACAAGGCAGATTCCGTGGAATCCAAAGCAATGGGACGGTATCTGGAGAATGAACTGTCTGTGCCGGAAGGATGTATGGAGATTGTGGATTTGCAGATTATGAAAGAGGGAAGCCTGAAAATGCTTGCAAGAAACAGTGACTACGAATTGATGCTCTACCAGTCCTCTGACAAGGGCAAGACCTGGGAAGAAGGGAAGAAGGTTGCCGGTTTTTTCGGTGTGGAAGGGGAATCCATTTATAAAGCAGCGCTTGGAAGAGACGGAAGTATTCTGATTGGCGTGTATATAGAATCTGAAGATGAGAACAGCATGGGAAGTATGGAATATTATTATTGTCCCGCTGACGGTGAAGGAAAGAAGGTAGAAATCGGAGAAGCTTTGGATGAAACCATGGCCTGGAGTATAGAGATTGGGGAAAATGGCAACCTGTTTTTGCAGATTTCGGGAAATGGAATCTGGGAAATCAATCCTGTTGACGGGGCTGTGGTTCATGAGTATGAGAAAGGAAAATCCACAGATTATATGTGTGTGACTGCAGAGTATCTGATTGTGATTGCAGATGGAGATGTGCATTATTATGATGTGGCTTCCGGCAAGCCGGCAGGTGGAGGCGATGCACTGACTGCACAGCTGAAAAAGACTCCTGCAAATCTGGAATTTGGAAATTCCTCCGGTACTGCTTTGCTGTTTTTGGATGGTGATGAGAAAAACACCATATTCTATGTGGATCAGACTGGTTTATACCGCTATGCATTTGGCGGCAATGTAATTGAGCAGGTAATTGATGGAAGCCTGAATTCCATAAGCTCTTCAAATAAGGCATTTAACTGTATGGCAATGGATCAGGAAGGCGTGTTTTACATTGGGGAAATTGATTACAATTCCGGTTTAAATTGCGGAAGGCTGGTTTCTTATAAGTATTCTGCAGATACTCCAACTGTACCGGATACAGAGCTCACCATATATTCCCTGGAAGAGAATTCCGGTATTCGACAGGCTGTTGTTATGTTTCAGAAGAAATATCCGGATATTTATCTCACACTGGAAACCGGAATGTCTGGAAACGATGGTGTAACACGTACAGATGCGTTAAAAACACTGAATACGGAAATTATGGCAGGAAAAGGACCGGATATTTTGATTCTGGACGGAATTTCTTCCGAAACCTATGCAGAACAGGGAATGCTGGAGGATTTAAGTGGAATTCTGAAAGAGGCAGGATTACTGGACAACATAGAAAGTGCTTATACAAAAGAGGATGGAAGTATCTATGAGATGCCAGTGAAATTTGGAATTCCTATGATAGAGGGAAACAAGGAGGATGTGCAGGCAGTGACAGATCTGGCTTCTCTTGCTGATGTGCTCACGAAGCACAAGGATGAATATGGACTGACTTCGGAAAACATCTATAAGCTGCCCTTACTTTATTCCATGTATCCACAGGCACTTCTGGAAAAACTGGCAGATAACAATTCCGCAGCATGGATGAAGGCGGATGGAACTCTGGACGAAGAAAAGATCAAGGAATTTCTGGAACAGTCCGAAAGAATTTATCAGGCTGGAAAGGATGCTATGGATGAATTAAAGGCTGCTTATCCACAGGCTTTTGATGACAGTGAACAGCCAGTATATGAAAGAGCTGGCAGTATTTCGGGAGAAACTGCCGTGCTGCTTTCCCGAAACTGTGAATTTGCTTTAGGTGATATTTTTTCGCCTTTGGATTTTGCATTTGTAAATTCTATGGCAGAGATAGATACTTCCTTGGCCTATGCACTTTGGAATGGGCAGATGGCAAATTGTTTCATTCCGGTCAGCCGAATCGGAATCAGCTCCAGAGCTTCCCAGAAAGCTGCTGCTGAGAAATTCGTGGAATATTTATTTTCCGAGGAAGGACAGATGCTTTCCAGAGAAGATGGTTTCCCTGTAGTGGAATCTGTTTACAATGGAGAGGACTACTGGAATCAGGGAGAGGATGGAAACGTGTTAGTTACTGGCGGCAGCAGTAACAGCGAGAACGGTCAGGAATTGGTATACAGTATAAAAGTTCCGTCAGCTGATAAGGTGAATGAATTAAAACAGCTTGGAAAAATGCTTACAACTCCGGTTTTGGATAACACAATCATTACCAGTGCTGTCTGTGAAAACGGAGTGCGTTACCTGAATGGGGACATCAGCCTTGATGAGGCTGCGAATGCAGTCATGCAGCAGGTGAACCTGTATCTGGCAGAATAGAAGGAGTAAGAGATGTTTAAAAAGCTTCACAGGCAAATGACCATATTTGCATCACTGATCACAAGCGGAATACTGATCCTGATGGCAGTTTCCTGTCTTGTGATCTCCGAGAGAGGGCTTACCCATAATACTTACGAGAGATTTTTAAATAATGGAAATTCCTGTGTGGCTTATCTGGAAAATCAGACTGTGCTTTCTCACAAGTGGATACTGGAAGCAAAGCAGGAATACAAAGTGGAATTTCGCATTCGGAATAACGGAAAAAAGCTGTATTTTGATAAGCTGGATACAGAAAGCCGGAATCAGGATAAAAAGGAAGATGATCTGAGCTCTGTAGAAAATATGCTGACAGAGGCTGCCAGAATTTCCCGGGAAGAGCAGGGGCTTGATGTGGACTATATGGGAAGCCTCTCTCTTTCCAAAACAGTTTATTTTGAAACTTCAGATTTTTATGCCTGTACAGCCTTGATTCCTAAAGGAAGCGGCGTGTTAAGCCTGGTGTTGGTATATCCTCTTGATGGGTTGAAAACACAGATCTTTCATCAAAGAGTCTGGTTTGGAGGTATGGTGTTGCTTGCAGTTCTGGCTTTGGTTACATTTTCCTGGTTTTTTACAGGAAAAATGCTTCGCCCTCTGGAAGAGAATCAAAGGAAACAAACCCAGTTTATTGCTTCGGCATCCCATGAACTGAGATCTCCGCTGGCTGTGATATTGTCAAGTGTACAGGCAATGGAATCTGACTGGGAAAATGCCGGCAGATTTTTGAAAACCATAAAAAGTGAGGGAGACAGGATGTCCCGGCTTATCGGGGATATGCTTTCTCTTGCAAATGCGGACAATAAATCCTGGAGTATTATGAAGACAGATTGTGAGCTTGATACCTTGCTTCTGGATACATATGAGAAATACCAGCCTATTCTGCATGGGAAAAAGATTTCCCTGAAAGTAGTTCTGCCAGAGGAGCCTCTTTCTATCTGTAAGTGTGACAGTGCCAGAATCAGTCAGGTACTGGAAATCCTTTTGGATAACGGGGCAAGCTATGTGTCGGTCGGTGGCAGGATGGAAATGGGAGTAAAAGAAAATGAAAAATATTTTCAGCTTTATGTACAGGATAATGGTCCGGGAATTTCGGATGAGAATAAGGAGGCTGTATTCCGAAGATTTTACAGGGCTGATCCGGCCAGAAAGGAGAAACAGCATTTTGGACTTGGACTTTGCATTGCCAGGGAAATTGTGACGTTACATAAAGGGAGTATCCGTATTCTGGATACTCCGGGTGGTGGAAGTACATTTGTGATAAGATTACCGAAATAAAATGAGATTTCTGTTTACTGGCAGACCTCCAACTGATAACCTATCCCGCGTATGGTTTTGAGAACCAGTGTGCTTTCCACAGATTTCAGGCGGCGACGGAGAAAATGTATGTAGTTGTCAAGATTTCCTTCTTCTACGTCGGATTCCATGCCCCATACGCGGGAGAGAAGAAGGTTTCTGGGAAGAATCTGACCGGGATTTCGGAGAAATACTTCCAGAAGGGCACTTTCGCGGCCGGAAAGAGTGCATTCTTTTGCACCCTTGGTAAGGCGCCCGCATTCAGGATCAAAAGCAATATCTCCCAGCTTCAGAAGATTTAAGTCACCCCATTTTCCGGGACGGCGCATAATGCTGTGGATTCTTGCAAGAAGCTCTTCAAAGGCGAAGGGCTTTACCATGTAATCATCTGCTCCGCAGTTCAATCCGTTGACTTTGTCCTGTAATTCGCCAAGTGCCGTAAGGAAAATAACAGGGGTTGAGATGTTGGACTGTCTGGCTTCTTTCAAAACCTGGGTTCCATCCATGGAAGGAAGCATGCGGTCCAGAAGTACCAGATCATACATATTTTCCTGCATATAGTAAAGACCTTCCGCACCATCCAGACATATATCTACCGTGAAATTTTCTTTTTCAAGTGCAAGCTTTGTAAGCTGCGCCAGATCTTTGTCATCTTCTATTATTAAGATTCTCATAAGAAACTCCTCTTCTTATAATCTGTTATCCATTATATACGCAAATCTCTAAAATTTCTCTAATTAATTTTAAAGCCTGTTTGAAAACCGAACAAAATCTCCCACAAATTGTGGCGCACATCTTGCAGAAAGCCTTTTTCAAACACGCTTTAGAGAAAGAATAGAGATTTCTTTGCTATTTTTATAATGCTGAATGAAAGGTAGAAAAGAGGAAATTTTTTGAAAAGAAAACATGCCCTGAAAGGGATTTTATTTATTCTCCCTAGCTTTGCAGGAGTCTGTGTATTCTGGCTGCTTCCTTATGTGGATGTGATCCGCAGATCTTTTTTGGGAGCTGTAAATGGAGTGTTTACTGGATTTATGAATTATCAGATGATATTTTCCAATCAGGCATTTCTTCTTGCCGGGAAAAATACCTTGCGGTTTTTCGGAATCTGTATTCCGTTACTGGTGGTTTTGTCACTGGCAGCTGCTGTCCTGCTAAATGGACTTGGGAAAAATCAGAAGCAGCTGATGAAAACCGCATTTCTGCTTCCAATGGCCATTCCAGTTGCTTCTGTGGCAATTTTATGGAAAGTACTCTTTAATGGACAGGGGCTTTTGAACCATTTTCTGGAAATGTTGTCGTTGAAAAGTATAGACTGGTTGAATACAAAGGCTACCTTCTGGGTGCTGGTGATCAGTTATATTTGGCGAAATTTAGGGTATGACATTGTACTGTGGCTGGCAGGCCTTTCCACAATTCCGGAATCTCTTTATGAGGCAGCAAAGGTGGATGGAGCAGGTGCCTGGAAATGCTTTACCAGGATTACCTGTCCCAATCTTTTACCCTCTCTTTTTACCATTGTAGTTCTGTCGCTGCTGAACGGCTTTAAAGTATTCCGGGAGGCTTATCTGGTCGCAGGAGATTATCCACAGGAGAACATGTATCTTCTGCAGCATCTGTTCAATAACTGGTACAGAGACCTGGCCATGGATAAGATGGCGGCTGCGGCAGTGGTTACTGGAATTGCGATCATGGTTCTGGTACTTTTACTGCAAAAAGCATGGGAAAGAGAGGATTAAGAAGTGAAAAAGATAACTTGTTTTTTTCTTGTACTTTTAGCTTTGGTCTTTATATTTCCTGTTTTATTTCTGGTAGTTGGTTCTCTTATGGGAAAAAATGAGCTTACAGATCTGCTGTTTCCAGTGCTGCAGGAGGGGGCGAAAGGATATGCTTCCTGGAAGCTGTTTCCGGAATATCCGACTCTGAAACATTATGTGGAAGTACTGCTGGATTCACCGGAATTTTTCGTAATGTTCTGGAACTCGGTGAAGATTACGGCTGGTGCCCTCGCTGGCGGGCTTCTGGTTGGAATGCCTGCTGCATGGGGATTTGCCAAATTTGATTTTCAAGGGAAAAATATATTGTTTACTTTGTATATTGCACTGATGATGATGCCGTTTCAGGTTATGCTTCTTGGCAATTATCTGGTGTTGGATAAAATTGGGCTTCTTGACTCGCTTTTGGGGATTATTTTCCCGGCGGTTTTTTCTACATTCCCCATATTTATTATGTACCGCTTTTTCAAAGGGATTCCTCTGGCGTTTCTGGAAGCGGCAAGACTTGACGGTGCAGGTGAGCTTAAACTGTTTTTTATAGTTGCCATCCCCTTGGGCTCACCTGGCGTCATTTCTGCCATTGTTCTGGGCTTTCTGGAATACTGGAATCTGATCGAACAGCCGATGGCATTTTTGAAAACAAAAGAATTGTGGCCGTTGTCTTTGTACCTGCCTAATATTGAGTTGGAGCAGGCAGGGTTTGCATTTGCGGCCTCTGTGGTGGCGCTGGCCCCGGCAGTTCTGGTATTTTTGTCCGGACAGGACTACCTGGAGCAGGGAATTGTCTCTACGGCGGTAAAAGAATAAAAAGAGAAACAACTGGAAAGTGACGATAAAAAACGACAGTTTGATAAAATATATTGTCAATGGAATTTAAAAGAAATAGTTAGAATGTAGAGTGTTTTACAAATATGTTCAGGAACAGAATGGGAGTTTGACATGAAGAAAAAATTAATTCAGGCAACTTGCCTGTTTTTTGTAATGATGCTGATTTTTACCATATTGTCAAGAGTTTCGGATTCTGTAAATGTGATACAGATCCAGACTAAGAACCCGGCAAATCAGATGATCACTCATGAGGTGAAAGGCTCTGGAAAAGTGGAGGGTAGTCAAGAAGTGGCGGTGTTTGTACTGGAAAATCTGCAGGTGGAGCAGGTGATGGTACATGCAGGGCAGACTGTGAAAAAAGGGGATATTTTATTGAAGCTATCCCAGAACAGCATTCAGGCGGCTTTGAAAAATCTGGATGATAAAGTAAAAACTCTGGAAGGGCAGGCAAAGGATCTGGAAAGCCAGAAAAAGGTGAACAGCCAGAAGCGTGCAGCGGAGCAGACATGGGCTGGAAATTCTTATGATCTGGCTGTGCAAAGCGGAAATGTTTCCGTGGATAATGCAAGGGCGGAAGTTCAGATAGCCCAACAGCGGCTTGACGAATTTTACAGGGAAAAGGAAGCAAAGACTTCCGGGGATGATTTAAGTGGCTTCACAGATGGAGAGGAAGGATTTAATGATGGTGAGACCACTGTAACACAGGAGGATGATTCCGCCACAGAAACTGCCCTTCAGGATGATCTGCGAGCCAGACAGGAAGCATTAAATGAAGTGATCGCGGGAAGAAACCAGACTCTGGCAAGTGCTGGAAAAGCGGTGTCCGATGCCAGTACGCCGGAGGCTTCAGACAGTACCTTGGAGAACGTACAAAGAGAATTGGAAAATGCCAGAGCAGATATGGAAAAGGTTACAGTGCTTCAAAGTACAGAGGGAGTGATTTCGTCTCCTTCTGACGGTGTGATCAAAAGTCTGTCCGTGCAAACCGGAGACCTTACAGGACAGACTGCAGCAGTAGTTTTATATTCAGCCGATGGTGCTCTTCGAATGACTGGTACCATCTCAAAAGATGATATAAAATATGTATCTGCCGGCACAGATGTGAAAATCACAGATAATAACAATAATGATATTTCTGGAGCAACAGTGGAAAATATAACAGAAAATAAGGAGGATAATGATATTCGTGACCTGTCCATCATAATGCCGGCGAACAGTCTGTCCATCGGTCAGAGCGGAGATTTTTCCATATCAAAAGATGCTGGACCTTATTCCTGCTGCGTTCCGCTTTCAGCGCTGTACCAGGAGAATGGGAAGGTTTATGTGTATGTTACAGACACAGAAAATACAGTGCTTGGAACGGTAATGGTTGCAAGAAAAGTGGAAGTTACTGTGCAGGATAGAAACCAGACAACTGCTGCATTGGGTGAGGGAAGCCTTTCTACGGATCAGGCTGTGATCGTCCAGGCAGACAGGGAACTGAAGGATGGAAGCAGGGTGAGGATTTCTGAAAATTAGCATGGAAAGTGAAAAGAAGAATTACTGTTTCAAATATCTGAAGGTTGTTATGGCAGTATTGCTGGCCGCAGCTTTATTTTATTCTGGAATGAAAGATTATGTGAAGGTGGGAAAAACAGATACAGCGGTGGTTGAACTGTATGGAGATTATCCTGCAGTAAACCTGGCGAAGCAGATCTGGGAAAATTATCAAAGTAGTGATGAGATTACAGATTTCTGTTTTGTGTGGAATGGAGGCGTTCAGGTGGTTACGAATCCAGAGGATTTCAGACAGACAAATGCCCGGGTGACAGGCATTGTGGGAATGGCTGCTTTGTATGACCGACAGGCTGCTTTATTAGAAGAGAATGATGAAACCGGATGCGTGATCGATAAAGACACAGCCCTGGAGCTTTTCGGCAGTGAAAATTGTGCGGGAAGTCAGTTGACTGTGGGAGAGCAGATTTACGAAGTGCGAGGTGTGGTATCCTGGAATCAGCATACGATGCTTATCCGTCCGTCACGAAAAAATCAGGTTTGTACTCAGGTTCTGATCAGAGGGAAAAAAGGTCAGAATCTGGAGGGTGCTGCATCTGATTTTCTCGTGGGAAACGGACTATCCGGAATATTAGTGGATGACAGCTGGCTGGAAGTGATTTTGCCCTGGTTTCCAGTGGCTTTTCTTGTAATGCTTATAATAACTGTTTCCAGGTGGCTGTATGAGATGGAGCACGAAATCTGGGAAAATGGAATTCAAAGAAATAGAGAAAAGAAAATTGATTTTAGAAAATGCAGTTGCTTTGTTATTAGAATTTTACTGTGGGGAATCGGCCTTTTTTTTTGCGTAAGGCTTTTATCCCATATTCCCCAGAGCTGGCTGCCGGACAAATGGTCAGATTTTTCTTTCTGGCCTGCGAAGATCCGGAAAACAATGGAAGCTTTCCGTTGGTACATCATGTTCCCGAAAACTATGGCGCAGGCGGAGCGGCTGATGAGCGGAATTGGCTGTATTATAAAATGTGGGGCAGCAGCACTGCTTATAGGGGCGGTGTAGGCTGTCTTTTTTTCTTTTTTGCCAAAAGAATTTTATAGATGAAGAAATATTTTGGTACATTTTTTTCGAGACTTTTCTTTAAAGTGTTTGCCAGACTGGAGCGCAGGTATTATAATAGACTTTAAGACCTTGAATAGGGAAAGAAGATTTACAGTCGCTGTTTACTGGGAAAAAAAGAACCAGCTGCCAGAAGAAAAGGCAGGACGGCGGCAAGTTTGTTACTGTTCATTGGTAAGGTTCGCGAAGCCTGTTGCTGTGAACGAAGTGAACAGGAACATGAGTTTTTATGAGATAAGGAGAGATTGAATGAGTAAGATTGCCATTGTAACGGACAGTAACAGCGGCATTACACAGGAGGAAGGACGCAGACTTGGAGTGTCTGTTATTCCTATGCCTTTTTTTATTAATGAGAAAATGTACCTGGAGGGAATTACCCTGAGCCAGGATGAATTTTATCAGTGGCTGAAGTCGGATGCTTCTATTTCCACTTCCCAGCCAAGCCCGGGAGAGACTATGGGATTATGGGACAACCTTCTGAAAGAGTATGATGAGATTGTACAGATCCCCATGTCAAGTGGTCTCAGCGCTACCTGTGCTACTGCAATGGGACTTGCCCAGGAGTATGAGGGCAGAGTGCACGTGGTAGATAATCAGAGAATTTCCGTAACCCAGCGTCAATCTGTGGTGGACGCGATTGCCCTTCGGGATGCAGGTAAAAGCGGAGCTGAAATTAAGAAGATCCTGGAAGAAGAGAAATTTAATTCCAGTATTTATATTACCTTGGAAACCTTGAAATATCTGAAAAAGGGCGGCAGGATCACACCTGCTGCAGCTACAATAGGTACCGTTTTGAATCTGAAGCCGGTGCTGCAGCTCCAGGGTGAGAAGCTGGATGCTTTTGCCAAGGTAAGAGGCAAGAAGCAGGCCAGACGTACTATGCTGAAGGCTATGAAGGCAGATTTTGAGGGACGCTTTGCACCGTTTGTCCAGAATGGAGAAATGTGTCTTCAGGCTGCTTACACAGGTAATCCGGAAGAGGCAGAAGAGTGGAAGCAGGAGATGCAGGAAACCTTTCCTGGTATGGAAATCCATATGGATCCGCTGTCACTTAGTGTGGCATGCCATATTGGATATGGTTCTCTTGCAATCGCATGTTCTAAGAAAGTGACTGCATAGAAGCTAAGAAATGGCTATAGTTTATAAACATTAGTTTTGGATGTCACCTATAGATAGTAATTGAAAAGAATTGATTTTTTTAGAAAAGATTCCGAAATAGAATATATATTTTCGGAACGAATTCAGAAGAAAACAGAAGTATTCTCTCTGAGAAGAAAATTTAGGAGGATTTATGAAAAAACTTACAGACTACATGGCAGAAGAGCTTTCTGCAGCATTTGAAAAAGCAGGATACGATTCATCCTACGGTAAAGTAGGCGTTTCCAACCGTCCTGACCTTTGCGAATACCAGTGCAATGGTGCCATGGCGGGAGCTAAGGCTTATAAGAAAGCACCATTTATGATCGCAGATGACGTAGTGGGCAATCTGGCAGATTCCAAAGTATTTTCCATGAAAGAAATGGTAAAGCCCGGATTTATCAACCTGAAAGTCAGCGAAGAGTTTCTTGCAGATTATCTGAAAGAGATGGAGAAGGATGAGAAGCTTGGTGCAGACACAGCCAAAGAGCCGAAGACCATCGTAATCGATTACGGCGGACCGAATGTTGCCAAACCTCTTCATGTAGGTCATCTCCGTTCTGCAATTATTGGTGAAAGTATTAAGAGAATCGGTCGTTTCGTAGGCCATAAGGTGATCGGTGATGTTCATCTTGGTGACTGGGGACTTCAGATGGGACTGATCATTACAGAGCTGAAGCACAGACAGCCGGAGCTTGTATATTTTGATGACAGCTATACAGGTGAATATCCTGCAGAGGCACCTTTTACTATCAGTGAGCTTGAGGAGATTTATCCATGTGCAAGCGGCAAATCCAAGGAGGATGAGGCATACCGTCAGGAAGCACTGGAGGCAACTCATCTTCTTCAGCAGGGTAAGCCGGGGTACATGGCTCTCTGGAACCACATTATGAGTGTTTCTGTTACAGACCTTAAGAGAAACTATGCGAATCTGAACGTATCCTTTGATCTGTGGAAAAAAGAGTCTGATGCGCAGCCTTACATTCCGGACATGGTAGAGATGATGAAGGAAAAAGGCTTTGCATATGAGGATCAGGGAGCGCTTGTTGTAGACGTTAAAGAGGAGACCGATACCAAGGAAATCCCGCCATGTATGCTTCTGAAATCAGATGGAGCATCTCTTTATACTACTACAGACCTTGCCACAATTGTAGAGCGTATGAAGCTGTTCCAGCCAGATGAGATCCTTTACGTTGTTGACAAACGTCAGGAGCTTCATTTTATTCAGGTCTTCCGCTGCGCAAGAAAGACCGGTCTTGTGGAAGAAGACACAAGGCTTTCCTTCCTTGGCTTCGGTACTATGAATGGAAAAGATGGCAAACCGTTCAAAACAAGAGAGGGCGGTGTTATGCGCCTTGAGAACCTGATTGCCGATATTGATGAGGAAATGTTCACAAAGATCGTAGAGAACAGAAGTGTCCGTGATAAAGATGCAAGAGATACTGCTAAGATTGTAGGTCTGGCAGCAATTAAATATGGCGATCTTTCCAATCAGGCTACCAAGGATTATATTTTTGATGTAGACCGCTTCACCTCTTTCGAGGGAAATACAGGTCCGTACATCCTTTATACAATCGTTCGTATCAAATCCATCCTGAACCGTTATGTGGAAGCAGGCGGAAATCTTGAAGCAGGTGAGATCCTTCCGGCATCTAACGGCAGCGAGAAGAACCTGATGCTTCAGCTCAGTGGATTTGGAAGTATGATCGAGAGTGCATTTGAGGAAAAAGCTCCGCATAAAATCTGTGCATATATTTATGAGGTTTCCAATGCATTCAACAGCTTTTATCATGAGACCAAGATCCTCAGCGAAGAGAATCAGGCGCAGAAGGAATCCTATATCCGTCTTCTGCAGCTGACCAAGAGAGTGCTTGAGACAAGTATTGATCTTCTTGGATTCGAGGCACCGGATAAGATGTAATAAAATAATAAGCAGATTATGAGGGCATGGTCTGTGGTATGGGGCTGCGGCACTTTCTGGAAAAGCTGGAAGTGAGCGGCTCCTTTTTTCTTTACGCAAGCGACGTGACCAGGTTCATGCCTGCATGAGACGCTGACGGCTGCTGCGATAAGAGGTAAAGCTTACATAGTGTGTTTTGTCTCATTTTTGTATCGTTATGCTTTAAGGCAGAAAGGAAATGTCAGATGAAAGCGAAACATCATACAAATTTTCTGCCGGACAGGGTGTTTTCCTATTTTCAGAAAGAATGGAAAGTGCTTCTGGCAGTGGCTATATCCGGTTTGATCTATAATATCGGCCTTCTGGCAGGTCCCTGGTTTGAGGGGAAAATGACCGGCTGCCTGGTGGATATCCTGAAAGGGGCTGACCAGTTTTCAGATATGCTGGTTCTGGTGCTGGGCTATGTGACCGCCATTGCAATTGTCCAGACTGCCAGATATATCAAGAGGTTTTATGTGCGGCGTTTTGCCAACAATGTAAATCGCAGAATGAAAGAAATCCTGTATGCCAGTCTGGTGCGGAAAAGTCGTGCAAGCCTTCGGGAAGAGGGGGAGGGAAGCATTATGACCAAGGCAATACTGGATGTGGATGACTGCATAGAGGGAATGCGCAAATTCACTACGGAGATTTTTGATACAGGAGTTGCCCTGGCTGCTTATGCAGGAATGCTTTTGTGGTATGATTTCAGGCTTGCCTTGCTTTGCATGATTTTCCCGCCGGTTTCTTATATGACGGCGGAAAAAATGAAAAAAATGATCCAGATAACCGGAACTGCATACAAAGAGCAGTCTGGACATTTAAGTACAGCGACTCTGGATCGGGCGGAAAATGCTGTTACATACCGTGTTTTTGGATGTGAAGAGGATCGCCGCAAGGCATATGAAGAAAATCTTACCGCTTATGAAAAGTCAGCAGTAAAAGCGAATATCTGGAATTCCATCATGCCGCCTTTGTACCGGATCATTTCCATGACCGGGGTACTGTTTATCCTGTATTTTGGACAGAAAAATGTTCTGGGAACAGGCTGGAGCACATGGACGATTGCATCTTTTACTACTTTCCTGGCATGTTTTGTGAAGCTGTCCGTGAAGTCATCCAGTGCAGCGAAGCTGTTTAATGCAGTGCACAAGGCGCAGATTTCCTGGAAGCGTATTAAGCCGCTTTTGACAAAGCAGGAAGAAATTCCAAAGAGTGAGAAAAATGTGTCTGGAATTCTGGAAAATGGGAAAGTGGAAAAGATCGAAAATGTGTCTGCTAAACATGCAGAAGAAACATTGTCGCAGAAGGAACTATCTCAGCTAGAGATAGCCCAGTCAGAAATTCGTTACAGGAACGTAAAACAATTGCAGGTCCGTCATCTGAATTTTGCTTATCCGGATGGGAAACAGATTCTGAAGGATATTTCCTTCAAGGCTGAAAAAGGGCAGATAATCGGAATTACCGGACCAGTGGCCTGCGGAAAGTCTACTTTGGGAAAAGTATTTTTGTGCGAGTATCCATATGAAGGTCAGATTCTTGTGGATGGCAAAGAGCTTCAGAATATGCCCCAATCCTGGCAGACGAATATCATAGGCTATCTTGGTCATGATCCGGAGCTGTTTAACGACAGCGTGGAAAACAATGTGCTTATGGGTGAACAGAAAAAGACAGAGGATTTCCTGAAAATGGTTTGCATGGCAGAAGAAGTAAATGAGATGGATGATGGTTTACAGACTCTGGTAGGAAATGGTGGCGTACGTCTTTCGGGCGGACAGGGAAAACGTCTGGCTCTTGCAAGAACTCTTTGCCACAAAAAGCCAGTTCTGGTTCTGGATGATCCTTTTTCGGCTTTGGATAAGAGCACCGAGAGACAGATTTTTGCCAATTTGAAAGCACAGGCGAAAGAGAATATTGTGCTGCTGATTTCCCACCGTCTGTATCTGTTTCCGCAGATGGATCAGATCATCTGGATGGAAGATGGAAAAACAGTGGTGGGTACGCATGAAGAATTACTTGTGAAGGTACCGGAGTATAAGAAATTATTTACTGAGGAAGGAGGTGCAGAGAGTGAAGACAGACAGAAATAAGAACAACGTGAAATCAGAAGAAAATATGATTTTGGAAAAGAGCAGAAGGTCAGATGCAAATGTTTTTCCGGTAGAAAACAAGGGAAAAGGGAAAATTGCAAAAGCGAAAAAAAGACAGGTAAAAGGTGTGATCTGGAAAACAGTTCTGCAGCAGAAATGGCTGTCTATGGGTATTGTCTTTGCTGTAGCAGGCGCAGTGGTAACGGCTCTTATCCCGCCGCTGATCCTGGCAAAAATCGTAGATACAGTCACAGCGGGAAAAGCCGTGACATTCTGGGTGATTTTCCTTTATTTTGCAATGCTTGCACTTACCGGATTCATGGAATCTGCCAGGGAAGGTCTGCTTACCGTATTTGGGCAGAAAATCACACATGCACTTAGAAGCAGCCTTATGGAAAAATTCATATGCCTTACTTCTGACAAACTGACAGGGCTGGAACCTGGAACTCTGGCTTCACGCTTTGTTGGTGATGTAGATACTGTGGAAAATCTTTTTACCTCAGGGATCATCAGTATGTTTGCTGACGCCTGCAAGATTATCAGTATTCTGGTGGTGATCTGGTTTGAAAATAAGGGTCTCGCTGTGGTGCTTCTTGTAATACTGCCATTTCTTTTCTGGTTTACCAGACATGTGCAGAAAAACATGCTGGCAGCCCAGATCGAAAACCGTAAGGCTGTGGGAAGAGCCTCTGGACATGTGCCGGAAACCCTTCATAATATCCGTACCATCCATTGCCTTGGCAGGGAAAAATATATGGAAGAGCGTTACGACACTTACATCGGTGAAAGTTACCAGGCAATGGAGAGAACCAATTTTTATGATGCAGTATATTCACCGGTGATCTTGATTTTAAATGCAGTCGTGGTTGCAGCTGTGATGCTGCTTTCAGCATCTGGAAATAAGATGGTGCTCACGTTTTTTGGAATGTCTGCGGGAACTGCAGTGGCTGTGATCAACTATATTTCACAGATTTTTTCGCCGGTGGAAAGTCTTGGAATGGAGATTCAGACCATCCAGTCCGCGGTAGCTGGAATCCAGAGGATTAATGAATTCTTTGGGCTGGAGGAGAAAGAAAATGGCGCACAGGAGAATGGAGATACCGAGAAAACCTGGAATAATCCGGCAACAAAAATAGAAGAAAACAGAAATGAAAAGATTAGCCGAAAGGAAGCGATGGCTGATATGGAAGAAAGGCACAGACTGGGAGCTTCTGGCAGTAATAGTTTTCCGTTTGTAGAATTCCGGAATGTAACCTTCGGCTATGATGAGCATGTGGTGCTGGAACATCTGAATTTCAAGGTGATGGATACCGATCAGGTGACTCTACTCGGACGAACTGGTGCAGGAAAGAGTACGATATTGAAGCTGCTTCTTGGACTTTATGAGCCGGATCAGGGACAGGTACTGCTCCACGGCATTCCGGCAACGGCTGTGAGGGCTGGAGAACGACGGAAACTCTTTGGATACGTAGAGCAGACTTTTCACATGGTGCCGGGAACCGTACGCGACCAGATTACATTATATGATGACCGGATCTCTGAGCGTCAGGTAAAGGCTGTTGCAGAGCTTACAGGTTTAAAAGAGGCAATTGAGAGTCTGGAAAATGGTTACGATACTTATTGCACCCCGGAGATTTTTTCCCAGGGACAGTGGCAGCTGCTATCCATCGCCAGGGCAGCAGTGGCAGAGCCCAAACTGCTTCTTCTGGATGAGATTACTGCAAACCTGGATGCGGAGACAGAGAAGGCTGTTCTGGCCGCATTGAAACGTGTGGCAAAGGATCGTACCGTTATTTCCATTTCACACAGAACGTCCGCAGAACTGGGAAGGACGATTCAGATTTAATCTGAGATTGTGAAAAGCACTTATAAAATTTTTATAAAGTGCTTTTCACAGTGGACTTTAAATGTTATAATTCTGATTACATTCTTAAATGTCTGATTCGAAGCTTTTTCAATCGCGCTTCGGAATAGCGGATATTTCATAATCACTAATTTTTTATCTTATTTATATTTATCATTTGCCGGAGATCGCCGACAGTATTCACTTAATTTATGCAGACAACGAGCTAGAGCCTGTTTGAAAAATCATTCCCGCAATCTGCACGCCCCACTTTGCGGGAGATTTCACCCGAATTCGGTTGCCGTAGCCCGCTACGGCGCCCTCATCCGGGCGAAATCTCCCACAAATTGTGACGCACATCTTGCAGAAAGCCTTTTTCAAACACGCTCTAAAGCCTGTGCTTGCGTCAGACCTTGAAGCGTGTTTTGTCTCATTTTTGTTATTGAAAATAGTTACATGTTTTTATGAAAAAGAGGTGATTATCATCAATCTTACAGGTATGATCTTGAAAATGCGTTACTGTATCCTGGAGCAGGTAGGCGCAGGTGGGGAGGGGCATTTGTACCTTGCCAGGGATATGGAGCTTGGAAATTACTGGGCAGTAAAAGAACTTCCCCTTGAGAAAAAGCGTGAAGCCAGACTGCTGCGGCTTCTGGAACATCCATCCATTCCACGGATGGTAGATTATGTGGAAAATGGGGATCATTGTTATCTGATCATGGAATATATTCGTGGAAAGTCCCTTGGACAGATGTTAAAGGAGGGACATGTTTTTGCAGTGGATGAGCTTCTTTCCCACGGAGACACTGTGCTTGCAGTTCTGGAATATCTTCATGGGCAAAAGCCGCCGGTATATTATGGGGACTTGAAACCGGATAATCTTATGCTTTCAGATTCGGGCAAATTGTATCTGGTGGATTTTGGGAGCGCGGTGTTTGGATTTGGAGAAAATCAGCGGATCTGTATGGGAACAGAAGGCTTTGCAGCTCCAGAACAATATGAGGGAAAAGTAAACAGCTCCAGTGATCTTTATGCTTTGGGAAAAACATTACAGGCGCTGGCAGGAAAAAACTGGTTATCTGTTTTGTGGAAAGTTCCTGGGTTTGCTTTGTTTCTCTATAAATGTACCCGGCCTCAGGGGAAAAGACGATTTGAAAATGCGGCACAGGCAAGAAAAATGCTTTCTGGTATAGGAAAAAGAAAAGGGCTTGCCAGAAAAAATGCAGCGGTGGTGATTGGAACTACGGGGATTTTGCTGGCTGCAGGTGTATTTCTTGCAGGATCAGAGCAGCAGGCAGCTTTCGAAAGTGCATTGGCAGAAGTAACGAAAGGATATTACGAGATAGAGGAAAATGAGTCTTCTTCGTTGTCAAAGAAATTTGCAGCAGAAGCGGATAAAAAAAGTACAGACAAAGAAGCAGATAAATTTCTTCTTAAAAAATGCGAGCATGCAGAAAGTGCTTTGCAAAAACTGCAAAAAGAATATACGAAAGATGAAGAGCAGAGAAAATTGCTTTTATTATTGGCGGTAAATGCGGAACTTCAGAAAGAGTGGGAACGGGCCGCCGTGTATTATGAGCAGCTGCTTTTGTATGCGCCGGAATTTGCAGAAGGGTATGGGAAATATGGACTGTTCCTTTTGCGAAGAGGTCAGAAGAATTCCAGCAGGAGACTTTATGTTTTATACAGAAGCAGTAAGGCAGATGGGACGGATTGTAAGAGCGTTGAAATCTGGGAAAAACAGATGGAAAGTGAAACAGGTGAGGGAAAATGAAAAGATGGAGAAGCATAAGGAGAAAAATTGCGAAAAATTCAAATCGAAAAGGTATATATTCGCACAGCATCTGGAATAACTTTCGGAAACCTGGAATTTATCTGATGGTGACAGTGATTTTACTTATTACCAAAGTTGGTATACTTTACACTTATGGTGGGGAATTTGGAGGATTTGATATCGATATTGGTGCTGATGAAGGTATATTTGATAATTGGGAGGAGGCTGAAGGAAATCAGGAAACTACGGAGCCAGAGCAGAAAGAAAATGGGGGCAGTAATGGTAATGAAAGTAATAACAACAGCAATAATGACAGCGCGAATAGCGGTAATAGCAGTAATGACATAGAAAATGACGGTAATAATAACAGTCACAATAGCGGTAGCAGTAACGATAACAACAGCGGAAATAATAACAGTAACAACAATAATAACAATAATAGCAATAATAGCAATAATAGCAATGCAGGAGCTGGCTTGTCGAAAACAGAGAACGGTGACAACACAGGTGATAAGGAGGGCTGGGAAAAACCTCAAGCTGCGGGTTCTGAGAGAAGACCAAAAGAAAACAAGAAAGAAATAAAGAAAGAAAACAGTGTCACGGCAGCCTCACCGGCAAACAAAAACGCAGAGAATAAGAAAACGAATATAAATGCAGACAACAGTGCCAATGGAACTGAGTCTAAAAGCAACACTACAAAAAAGACTCCCCGTATAAAGAAGGATAGCTCAAAAAGAAAAGAAGAAAAGTCAGAAGATACCGCAGCAGATGAAAATATAAGTGAAAGCAGGATTACTGCCAGAGAAACAAAGAATACTTATCGGAAAAAAGAGAATAGGGTCAAAGCAAAAATTACGGAAAGTTCCAAAAAAGAAAATACCAGTGAGTACTTGAAGCTCACGGGAGCCGGCACGGTTTTTACAGCAGTAGGAATGGCAAAGACAACTCATGGACTTGGATTCTATAACAGAAATGATGAAAATAGAGAAAAAAATGAAAACATAAATAAAAACAATAACATAAATGATGATGAAAATGGCACAATACGTTTTGTACACGAAGAAACAGTCCCTGTAAATGAATATCCTGAAATACAAGTTATAAGAACTACCGGTGAGCAGGATGTTACAATTCTGTCTTTGAACTTAAATGGTGATGAGATTTTCTGGCACCAGAAGGGGGATACCCTTATATTTGACCAGCCGATTACAGCGAAGGAAAATACTGTGAAGGTGATTGCTGTAATAGATGGGAGAAGAATTGTGCATATGCCTATATGGGAGTTTTGAAAGTGTGCATCAACTGTACTAGAGCGTGTTTGAAAAAGGCTTTCTGCAAGATGTACGTCACAATTTGTGGGAGATTTTGCC
>OGCQ01001045.1_pt1 | contig 37887 bp, 30 predicted proteins | sample 1570161 | NCBI WGS metagenome assembly OGCQ01 (sample SAMEA4384402, study PRJEB24528) | human gut metagenome | reverse complement strand
CGTCGTCCATCAGGTGATCGCCATGGGCGATTCGTTCGCGCTCTCGCTGGGCGCGGATTTCATCGAGGCGCGGCGCGTCATCCTCTGCACCGGCGCCAGGCAGCCCAAGCTGCTCCCCGGCGAAAGCGAACTGCTCGGACGCGGGGTCAGCTATTGCGGCACATGCGACGGCATGTTCTACCGCGGCAAACGCGTCGCCGTCATCGCGCAGGGACCGGAAGCCGTGAGCGAAGCCAACTTTCTGGCAGGGCTTTGCAGCGAGGTCGTCTATTTCGGCGCAAAAGAGGACGCGCTTGACGACAGAATCACCGTCTGCGGCCAAAAACCGGAAGCGATTCTCGGCGAAAGCACCGCCACCGGTCTAAAAGCGGGCGGCGAGGACTTTCCGTTTGACGGCGTATTCATCTTTCGCGAGACGGCAGCGCTCTCCACGCTGCTGCCGGGGCTTGAGATGGACGGCGCGTTCATCCGCGTAGACCGCAGGATGCAGACGAACCTGCCCGGCGTGTTCGCCGACGGCATCTGGATCCTCAATGACGAGGACTGCACGGTTGGCGAGGACATCAACCTCGTCATCGGCAACGACGACACCGTGGTGGACTTTGAGATCACCAACAACCGCCCCGACTGCTACAGCATCATCGGCCTTGCCCGGGAAGCTGCCGCCGCCTTCGGCAAGCCCATGCGTCACCACGAGCCTGTGGTTCACGGCTCCGACGCCGGGGATATTTACGACCATCTGGACGTGGACGTCCCCGCAACGAAGCTGTGCAACCGCTACACCTCCCGGATGGTTGCCAACGTAAAGATCGCCCCCTCTCCCAAGTGGCTGCGCCGCCGTCTGCGCGCCAACGGCGTGCGTCCCATCAACAACATCGTGGACATCACCAACTACGTCATGCTGGAATACGGTCAGCCCATGCACGCCTTTGATTACCGCTATGTTTCCTCCGGCAAGATCGTGGTGCGGGAAGCCGAGGACGGCGAGACCCTGACCACGCTGGACGGCAATGTGCGCAACCTGAAAGCCGGTATGCTGGTCATCGCCGACGAAAATAAGCCCATCGGCCTTGCCGGTATCATGGGCGGCGAAAACTCCGAAATCAAGGACGACACCGCCATGGTGGTCTTCGAGTCCGCCAACTTCGACGGCACCTCCATCCGCCAGACCGCTCTGGCGCTGGGTATGCGCACCGAAGCCTCCGGCAAGTTTGAGAAGCGTCTTGACCCCATGATGACCGTCCCTGCCGTGCAGCGTGCCTGCGAGCTTGTGGAAATGCTGGGCTGCGGCGATGTGCTGAACGGCACCATCGATGTCATCAACTATGTTCCCGAGGAAAAGACGCTGCCTCTGGAGCCGGAGAAAATCAACCGGCTGCTGGGCACCGACATTTCCAAGGAAGATATGGTCAAGTACCTGAACCGGCTGGAAATCCCCGTGGAGGGCGACACCATTCTGGTTCCCTCCTTCCGTCCCGACCTGAACCTGATGGCGGATATCGCCGAAGAAGTGGGCCGTTCCTATGGCTACAACGAGATTCCCACCACCGCTTTCAAGACCTCCACGCAGGGCGGCTATTCTCCCGTGATGAAGCTGGAAGCCAAGGCCGGGACCCTGTGCCGCGCCATGGGCTACAGTGAGATCATCACCTATTCCTTCGTCTCCCCCACCGTTTTCGACCAGATCCGGCTGCCCGCCGATTCTCCGCTGCGCAACGCTCTGCGCATCCAGAATCCTCTGGGCGAGGACACCTCCATCATGCGCACCATCGCCCTGCCCTCCATGCTGGAAATCCTCTCCCGGAACAACGCCTACCATAACAAGGCCGTGAAGCTCTACGAGCTGGCAAAGATCTACCTGCCCGTGGAGGGACAGCCGCTGCCCGAGGAGCCGAAGATGCTGGTTCTCGGCACCTACGGCGCAGGCGAGACCTTCTTCACCCTGAAGGGCGAGCTGGAAGCCATCTTCACCGGTCTGCGGCTGAAGAAAGCGGAATACACCGCCGTGAAGGACAACCCCAGCTACCATCCCGGCCGCTGCGCCAAGGTGAGCATCGACGGCGTGGACGTGGGCGTGATGGGTCAGGTGCATCCTCTGGCGGCCGCGAACTACGGCATCGACACCGACGTCTACTGCGCCGAGATCGACTTCACCAAGCTGTTTGAGATGCAGCTGCCCGACGCCACCTATACCCCCCTGCCCAAGTATCCCACCGTGTCCCGTGACCTGAGCCTTGTCTGCTCTGAGGATGTCACCGTCGCGCAGGCGGAAGCCGTCATCACCGCCGCTGCCGGAAAGCTGCTGCGGGATGTGAAGCTGTTCGACATCTACCGCGGCCCCGGCGTTCCCGAGGGCAAGAAGAGCATGGCCTTCTCTCTGGAGCTGCGGGCGGACGACCGTACCCTCACCGATACGGACTCCGAAGCCGTCGTGACCAAGGTTCTGGCCGCGCTGAAGGAAAAGCTGGACGCTGCTCTGCGATAATTTGGTGCTTCGGCAAAAATTCTGCAAAGATTCACAAAAATTTCCGATTTCAGGGCTTTACAGCCCGAAAGAATTCGGTTATAATGACAACAGTACAAATATAAAAGGAGGCTGAAACCATGACGGATAAGGACACTGTAAAATTCACCGTTCCCAGCGATGACAAAGAGAATATGCGCCGTATTCTCCGGAATGTGTATGAAGCCCTCACCGAAAAAGGCTACAACCCCGTCAACCAGATCGTCGGCTACCTGCTGACCGAAGACCCCACCTATATCACCAACTACAACAACGCCCGGAGCATGATCTGCAAGATCGACCGGGACGAGCTGATGCAGGTGCTGGTGCGCGAGTACCTCTTCGAGAAGGAAGCCCAATAACCTGACCCAGCCAAGGGGCTTTTGCCAAGGCAAAAGCCCCTTGCTTTTTGGCCGTGAGCTTGGGGAACCTCTGAATAAATCGCCTTCGGCTGGCGGCGAATCTTTTGCCCCATCCGCGCAGTTCTGAAAGCGGGAAATACACAAAGTATTTCGCCGCTTTCAGAACTTTCGGCTGAGCCAAAATCTTCTGCCGCCAGCTCTCGTCGATTTAATCAGAGCTTCCCCTGAAATATGCAAACAAATGCGGCCGACATGCACCTTGACAATCTCATACTTTCTTCCTCCGTCTTTCCGTTTTTCAATCTTTTTTCAGGAAAAGTTATGTTAACGAGGGTCGTTTCCCGACCGTTTCCAACAAAAAGCTTGACATTCTCATTACAGTGTGTTACAATCTGATTACATTTTGCATAGGAGGTACCTTTGATGGCTGATGAAAATGCAGTTCTGATGTATAAAGGACATCCGCTGATGCGGAAGGACAACTTGATTTACTATGGCTCCATGGCTGACAGTCACATCGTTATGCTTCAGGTTCTCGAGACCAAAAAAGTGAACGATCTAGACGTCGCCACCCGGGTTTCCGTGCAGCTCCAGCTGACTGACCCCACCGCCAGAAGCCGCGACCGGATCGTGAAAAAGAGCGAGAAAGACGGCCTGTACACCGCCCTTGACTTTGGCTGTGTCTGGCTGGAACGCGCATTGGCCGGTAAATAATTTCCAAATACCCCGCAGTCTCAACCCAGGCTGCCTACCAAAGACGGAGGCAAAAGTATGAAGATCAAAAGAATCCTCAGCATGGTGCTGGCGCTGGTGCTGTCTATCGGCGCCATGTCCATCACCGCGTTCGCCGCAGAAGAAACCATGTACGGCATCGGCTTTGTCAATGCAAGCTCCCTGCGGCTCCGCAGCGAACCCGACGCAAATTCCGCAACCCTTGTCTACGCCCCCCGCAATGACTGCGTAGTGGTCATCAGCAAGAGCGGCGAGTGGTACAAGGTCAATTACAATCTGCAAGTTGGCTACATGCATCAGGACTACCTGAAGGTACTTACCCGTGAAAACGCCGAGCTTGGCTACGGCGAGGTTTCCGGAAGCGGCGTCAACCTGCGTTCCGGCCCCTCCACTACCTACGGGAAAGTGGCCGTCGCTTCCAGCGGTGAGAAATGCTACATTCTCGGCCTGAACAACGGCTGGTACAAGGTCATCTACAATGGCAGCATCTGCTACATCCGCAGCGACTACCTGAGCCTGACGGAAATCCCCTACGAAAATCAGGCTTCTCCCAACAGCCCCAAATTCTATCGTCTTGGCAAGTCCACCGGCGTTGCCCCCAGCGCCGCTGCGCTGAACGGCACCGTGTCCGTGGGAAGCTCCGCCTCTGCGGATTCTTCTTCGGACTCTTCTTCCGTCGGTTCCACACCTGCCGCTGACACGGCTCCTTCTGCCGCCGGTTCCGACATCGTGGCGGAAGCTCAGAAGTATCTGGGCACCCCCTACGTTTACGGCGGCGCTTCTCCCAGCGGCTTTGACTGCTCCGGTTTCGTGTACTACGTCCTCAAGCAGCTGGGCTTCTCCCCCTACCGCACCCCCGCCGACCAGTACAATCAGGGTACTTACGTTGAAAAAGGCAGCCTGCAGCCCGGCGACATCGTTTTCTTTGCCGGTACATATGCCAGCGGCATTTCCCATGTAGGCATTTACGTTGGCGGCGGCCAGTTCATCCATTCCCCCAATTCCCGCTCCACGGTCTCCTATTCCGACCTCACCAGCGGTTACTGGGCGCAGCACTACTACGGTGCCCGGCGAATGGTGTGACATCTTCTGCAATAATTTCCCAGACGTCAGATTTTTGACGTCTGGGTTTTTTATCGAATTGAATCACAAAAGCAAGCCCGGCACATACTAGAAGCGCCTCGATTCCACAGAAAAACGAAAAGCAGGTGTTTTTATGGCAAATCAAAAGCGGGGACGGCAGAGCTTCATTCTGTCTGATCCACCGGTCATTACCCACTGGGCAAGCGTGGCCGGAAAAAAAGAGTCCGAAGGCCCTCTTGCCCATACCTTCGACATCAAATCTCAGGATACCTATTTCGGGCAGAAAACATGGGAACAGGGCGAAAAACAGATGCAGAAGCTGGCTCTCGGGAAGCTGGCGGAAAAGGCCAACATGAAGTTGGAGGATTTTGACCTTGTTTTCTCCGGCGACCTTCTGAACCAGTGCATCGGTTCGTCCTTCACCCTGCGCAATCTGGGTATCCCCCACCTGGGGCTGTACGGCGCTTGCTCTACCATGGCGGAAAGTCTGCTGCTGTCCTCCATGGCGGTGGGCGGCGGCTTTGCGGACAACGCGGTGGCTATAACCTCCTCCCACTTTGCCTCCTCCGAGCGGCAATACCGATTCCCTCTGGGCTACGGCGGGCAACGGACGCCCACCGCCCAATGGACGGTCACCGGCTCCGGAGCGGCGCTGGTGCGCAGCGACGGCCATGGCCCCCGGATCACCGGCTGCACCGTCGGCACCGTCACCGACCTTGGCATCAAGGACGCAAACAACATGGGCGCGGCCATGGCTCCCGCCGCCTATGCCACCATCAAAGCCCATTTTGACGACATGAAGACCGCCCCTGAGGATTTTGACCTGATCGTCACCGGCGACCTTGGGCAGCTGGGCAAGGAAATGCTTCTGGAGCTTGCCCGTCGGGACGGCGTCTCTCTAGGCGGAAAGCTGACGGACTGCGGGACACTGGTTTTCGACAACGACAAGCAGGACGTCCACGCCGGCGGCTCGGGCTGCGGGTGCAGCGCCATTACCCTGTGCGGCTATCTTCTGGGGCAGCTGAACGGGGGAAAACTGAAAAAAATACTATTTTGCGGCACGGGCGCACTGCTCTCCCCCACCTCCACCCAGCAGGGGCTTCCCATACCCGGGGTCTGTCACGCAGTGTGCATTGCGGGAGGAACGTAATATGGACTATGTAAAAGCTTTTCTGATCGGCGGACTGCTCTGTCTCATCGGTCAGATTCTCATTGACAAGACCAAGCTGACCCCGGCGCGGATTCTGGTGAGCTATGTGGTCATCGGCGTGCTTCTGGGCGCGGTGGGGGTGTACCAGCCCCTTGTGGAATTTGCCGGGGCAGGCGCTTCCGTTCCCCTGACGGGCTTCGGCAACACCCTAGCCAAGGGCGTCAAGGAGGCGGTGCAGGAAGACGGTTTCCTCGGCATTTTCACCGGAGGGCTGAAAGCCTCCGCCGGAGGCATCACCGCCGCCATTCTGTCGGGACTGATCGCCAGCCTGATTTTCAAAGCGAAGGATAAATCCTGAATTTCCGGGCAAGCTATGTCAGCGGCAAAACCGCGAGACAGATTTTAGCACTGGAGGAAGAAAAGTATGAATAACCAGAACCAGAACAGAAATCAGAACAGCAACCAGAATAAGAACGAGAAAGAAAACCGCACTGAGAACCGCAGCGAGAACCAGTCTCAGAACAAGAACTGCCGTTGACGGCAAACGGGCGCCCGGAATTCCGGGCGCCCGTAAATTTTTTATACTTCCACAAATCTTCCCAGCTGGAAGAAATAGAGGTATTTTGCCTTGACCGGCATTTCATAAATGCGGCTCAGTGCTTCAGCGTAGGTCTGCACCTGGAGCCGGTAGCGCTCTGCCGCTGCGGCTACCGTGCTTTCCGTTACATGATCGGTTTTGAAGTCCAGCACAACAATGCCGTCCTTTTCCAGCAGCGCGCAGTCCACAACGCCCTGCAGAAGCACCTGCTCCCCTTCCAGGCCGTCGCCGTAATGGCTGCCGTCGTCGAGGATGGAGAACTTGAATTCCCGCAGGCAGGGGCATCCGGTGCGGAGCTTCCGGCCGATTTCCGTATCGAAAAACGCCGCGATTTTCCCGCTGTCCGCCAATTTTCCCTGTTCCTCGGTGATGAATTTCTGAGAAACCAGCCGGGCAATTTCCGCTTTTACATCATCCTCACTGCCGCAGTTTTCGTAGCGCAGGTATTGCAGAACCGCATGGATGGCGCTGCCGTAGGCCTTGCCGCCGCGGCTTTCTGTGAGGAAGGACGGGTGCCGGAAATCCCGGGTGGGGAATTTCGGCTCCTGCGTATCCTCCGCTGCTTCCTCGTCCTTGGCACGGCCTTTGCGGTTGGTCGCCGTCTGCTTGGAGGGTGCGCGGGTCGCCGCATCGTAGGCATATTGGAAGGACAACGCTTCCTGCAGCGCCTGCTCCACACCGTCGGGCATTGCAGGGCGGGTGTCCATCTCTTTTCCAACGGTGTCTTCCGATTCCGGGGCATCAGAAACGCGAATCACCCATGGGTGATCTCCCAGCTTTGTCTCGCCGGGTCGGCCGCCCAGCGCGTGAAGCGCTCCCGCCTCGGTATGGCGCACTGCCGCCATCAGAACCCACTGTCCGGGACGCGCTGCCTCCCGGCACAATAGCTCTCCCCCGTCAAAATCCTGGCGAAGGGCGATATCCTGAATCACCTTTCCGGGATTCTTTTCGCCGTAGGTCATGATCAGGCGATCCCGCGCCCGGGTCATGGCGACGTACAGCACCCGCAGCTCCTCCGACAGGCTTTCCGCCGCCATTTTCGCGGCGATGGCACGCTTGGCGACGGAGGAATAGCGCACCCGGTTTTCGCTGTCCGCCACGGAAAGCCCCAGCCCCAGATCCTTGTCGCAGAGAATCTGGGCGCGCTGACTTTCCGTGTTGAACCGCCGGGAAAGATTGCTTAAGAATACCACCGGAAATTCCAGCCCCTTGGACTTGTGGATGCTCATAATGGTCACGCATCCGGCGGGCGACAGTGCCGCCGAAATCAGTCCTTTTTCCTCCATGGCGTCCAGGAAATCCAAAAACTGCCCCAAATCCTTCAGATTGCCGCTTTCAAAATCCGCCGCCAGCTGATAAAACGTCTGAATATTGGCGGCTTTCGCCTCTCCGCCGGGCATGGCGGCGTAGACGCTGTCCAGTCTGGTCAGGGCGAAGCAGTTTTCCAGCAGTGCGGTCAGGGGGTTCATTCTGGCCTCCCGGCGCAGCCTGTCCAGCGTGTTCAGGAACGTTTTGACCTTCGGGCTGTCGCTGAGCAGCAGTGCGTCATAGAACGCGCCCTTTTTCCTTGCGCTTCGGATTGCCGCCAGCTCGTCGGCGGTAAAGCCGAAAATGGGGCTTGCCAGCGTGCTGACCAGCGGAATGTCCTGCCGGGGGTTCCAGATGATCTGCAGGAACGAGCGCAGGGTGCCGATCTCCTCGGTTTGCAGCAAGTCCGTGCCGCCGCCCGACGCACAGCGAATGCCCCGGGCTTCCAGCGCCTTCTGGAAATACCCGCCGCCGCTGCCGGGAGAACGAAGCAGAATCACAATGTCCTCCGGGCAAACCGGCCGCAGGCTGTCGCCATCCCGCACCGGCGTTCCCTCCCGCAGCATCCCGACGATTCGCTCCGCCACAAAGGCCGCTTCCTCGGGATACTGGTCGTCTCGTGTCTCGATCACGTGAAGCTCCACGGCGGCTTCCAGCGGCGTGTGGGGAATTCCCTCCCGGAGTTCCTCCGCTTCCCCGTAGGTCAGCCCGCCGACCTTGGGGCGCATACAGGTGTGGAACACGTCGTTCACCGCGTCGATGACCTCGGCGCCGGAACGGAAATTGTGGCTCAGGAGAATTTTTCTCCCCTGTCCCGGCTCTGCCTGCTGAGCCGGGACGTATTTTTCATACTTTTCCAGAAAAATCCCCGGGTCGGCCAGACGGAACTGGTAGATGGACTGTTTCACATCCCCGACCATGAAGCAGTTCTGCTTCTCCCGGGTCAGGGCCTCAAAAATCGCGTCCTGCACACCATTGGAGTCCTGATACTCGTCCACCATGATCTCCCGGTAACGCCGCCCGATCTCCCGCGCGGCGGCTGTGGGCTGGCTTCGGGATTTTCCCAGCAGCAGATCCAGCGTTTTGTGCTCCAAATCTCCAAAATCCAGCACCCGGCGGCTGCGTTTGGCCGCGGTGTAATCCCGGTCGAACTGCCTTACCAGCGCCACCAGCCCCCGCTGGGCGGCAGCTGTCTGGTGCAGGTCGGTCAGCACCTGTCCGGAATCGTTGGAAAAGCCCGACAGCTTCTTTTTCAGCCCCTCCTTGCAGGCCGACCATGCGGCCTTGATCCGATCCGTCAGCTCCGGATCAGGGTTGTCTTTTGTGGGAAACCGAAGCGACCCGAAACGGAGCTCCCGTTTTGCCACGATATCATCCCAGATCGTGCAGGCGCGAAGCTGCTCCAACTGGTACATGGCGTCTCTCAGGGTAACGGCGGGCTTTTCCAGACCGGGGCAGTTGTCGGCGCTTTCTGCGCACTGCCGAAGCACCGCAATCTGACAGTCCAGATATTCCTGCAAATTCCGAATCAGATATTGCCCCCACACCGTCTCCCCCACGTCGCCGATGCCCTCAGCATCCGCGTCGGTCAGGCATTTGTCCAGCCATGCCTCCGGGTTCAGGTGGCAGTGGGCGCTGTCGTAGACCTTTTCGATGATCTCCGGCACCTGACGGTCTGACCGCCCCACGCCCTGCGTGTCCACAAACGCCCGGAAGTCCGGGTCATCCCCCGCCGTTTCATAGGCGCGGTCAAGCAAACCTTCCAGCACCGTCTCCCGTATCTCCCGGCATTCGTTTTCATCCGCCACCCGGAAATCCGCCGCAATGTCCAGTTTATAGGCATATTCCCGAAGCAGATCGGAGCAAAAGCCGTGAACCGTGGAGATTTTCGTCAGAAATAGCCGCTGCATCTGCCGCTGCAAATGCGTCTCTTCCGGCCGTTGGGCAATTTCCTCCGTCAGCTTTTTGGCGATTTTCCCCCGAAGCTCCGACGCTGCGGCCTTGGTGTAGGTGATGATGAGAAACTCGTCCAAGTTAGCCGGGTCATGCGTCTGGGTCAGAAAGCCCAGCAGCCGGTCAACCAGCACCTTGGTCTTGCCGGAACCGGCAGCCGCGGAAACCAGCAGCTTGCCGCCCCGGCTGGTCACAGCCATCTCCTGTTGCGGTGTCAGTTTATCCGCCATGATCTCCCATCTCCTTTCCGATTTCCTCCCAGAACCGCTGAGCGTCCATCATCTTATAGCTGCGCCGCCCCTCCACGGCCGCCGGGTGGCAGACCGGGCCGTAGGGGCAGAACCGGCAGGCGTCGTGGGTGCTGCCGCGGGTGTAGGGGTTTGGCTCCACATTGCCGGAAACGATGTCCTCCACCAGTCTGGACAGTATCCGGAACACGTACCCTTCCAACAGCTTCAGCTGCTGGCGGTCGGCAAGATCGCCGGAAATGGTGCCGTCCTTTTTCACGCTGTAACACATCCGCTTGGGCGCGTCTCCCGGCTCCATCGCCTGTAAGACATCTTCATCGTTCAGAAGCAGTCCCTTTCGCTTCCACTTGGAGATCCGCTCCTGCTCCGCTTCCTCGGCGGTCAGCTTGCCGTCGGAGGTCAGATAGGGCGCACGGGCGGGAAAATACTGCACGCCCGCCGCCACCGGGCGGTCGCCCAGCATATCGCTTCCGCTGCTTTTCAACGCGAACATGTACAGCAGCATTTGCAGCCCCACGCCGTTGAACACGTCGCAGTAGTCAAAATCCTTTTTCCCGGTTTTGTAGTCCACCACCCGGTAATAGCGGCTGGCGCCGTTGTCCCAGATGTCCACCCGGTCGATAAAGCCCCGCAGGACTGCGTTCATGCCGCCGTCCGGAATCGGGATGGGCGGCAGACCCTCCCCGTCGCCGAAGCCGACCTCAAAGCCCGCCGGGGCAAACGCCGCCTCGCTCAGCTCCTGCCACAGCTCCCGAACCACCATGTCCAGCTCCTGAATATGGCGGCGGAAGAGATACGTCACCCGTTCCGACTCGATCTGGCTGAAATGCTCCCGGGCGTACTCCTCGCTGAACCCATGGGCAACTTCCAGCGTTTCTTCCAGCGAGACCTTGTGGAATCCCCCCAGCTCCTGAATGCGGCGGGCGGAATTTTCCAGCACCGCATGGACATAGGTTCCGAATTCCGCCGGGTCGATGGCGGCTTCCTTCCGCTCCTGCACCCGAAGGCCGTACTTGAGGAAATAGGACAGGCGGCATTCCGCCTGCCGGTCGATCTGGGAGGCGGAAAGATTCAGCGTCGAGCCGTAGAGTTTGCCAATGGTTTCCCGCTCCACCTTTCCGAAGCGGTAATCCCGCCGGCGGCAGGTTTCCAGATATGTATCCCGGACATTCAAACGTCCGGCAGCGTCCCCGGCGTCCCACCGGGCGAGGTACGCCCCCGCTTCCAGTCCATCCGCCGGGGCAAAATCCAATGTGTTTTTCACCTGCTGTTCCCCGCCTGCAAGCTCGCACAGGCGGCGGTAGACAAAGGACGGCTGGTCGCCGGAGCAGAACACGCTCACCGACGCCATGGCGCCGCAGAAGCAGCCGTAAATTTCCGCGAACTCCGCCTGCACGCCCTCCATCGCGCCGCCGGTGAGGGGCACGCCCAGCTCCCGGAGGGTGACGCGCTCCTGATCGGTCAGGACACCGGCAGAGCCGGAGTAGCCGGGGAGCTTGCCTTCCTCCGCCCCCAGCACGATCAAATGCTTTTCCTGATGGCAGCGCATGGCGGATACGGGGCCGACCTGCACCGCGTCCAGCACCGGTGGGATGGTTCCCACGTCGTACTGGCTCAGCAGCAGCCGGAAAAGGCGGATAAACTGCTCCCCCTCCCAATGGGTGTCCCCCAGCATGTCGTACATCTGCTCCAGCGCACCCAGAAGGATTTCCCACAGCTGGTTCAAAATCTGCGCGGCCCGGTTGTCCCCGGCGGCATCCAGCTCCTGCGCCATGCGGGAAAGCCGCATTTCCAAAGAAATGTCTTCCAAAAAGCCATACAGCGCCAGAATCTGTCCCCGCAGGTCGGAAGCGTCCCGGAAGCCCTGCCAGAGCCGCGTCAGCGGCGCGATTGCCAGTTCCCGCGCCGTGTTCAGTTCCTCCAACCGATGCTGGTCTTCCTCCGTCCACACGCCGCTGAGACCATCGGGATGGTTTTCCCAGCTCTGCGTCCACTTCTGCCCGCGAATGCCCCAGATGATGGCGTAATTCTCGATCCGGTCGCAGGTATCCGGGTCAACGGGAGACAGGGCGGAGCGGAGATAGCGCAGGACACTTTTCTGGTCGAATCCGCTCAGGGCAGCGTCCAGCGCCATCAGCACCGTGGCGATGACGCTTTTTTGCAGAATATCCTCGGTTCCGGACTGATACACCGGAATATGGAGCCGGTGAAAGACCAGATTCACCAGCGGCTGATACACCGTCATATCGGTGCAGACCACTGTAATGTCCCGGCAGCGACACCCGGCGGCGAGAAGAAAGCGAATCCTCTCCGCCGCGCCCATACACTCGAGGTACGGCGATTCCGCCCGGAACACATCCAGACATTCCTTTGCCGCGCCCCGGCTGATAACGCCCTGAAACAGCCTCTCCCGCACGGGAGAAAGGGGCAGGCGCTTTCCGGGAACGGTTTCGATCTTCACCTCCACCCCGGCGCGGCGGGCGCAGCGAAGCAGCTGAGACGCCGTATCCCCCGCCTTTTCAAAGGCGAGAAGGTGGGAGCTCTCCCGGTCGCAGTTCAGGCTCACCGTCACGTCGGGGGACGCCTGAATGAGATGTTCCAGAATTGCCAGATGCTGCCGGGTAAAATCCGGGAAGCCGTCTATGTAAAACACATGCTCCCGGGCAAAGTCCCCCTGCTCCATCTGTTCCAAAAGCCACGTCATCTGGTCTCTCGGGTCGCGCTTGCCCCGGCTGCACAAAGCGTCGTAACTCTCCATCAGAAGCGACAGTTCTTCCAGCTTCTGCGCCAGACTGCCCTCCGTCTCCCCGGCGGCGCGGCTCAAGTCGGCCGAGGAAATGCAGCAGCGCTTGAATTCGTCCACGGCGTCGATAAGGCCGGTAAGGAACTCCGGCTTCGTCTCCACGGCGGCATAGGCTTTCAACCGGCTGGACAGGTTCTTTGCCGCAGCCGCCATGGCAACCACCCGGCCGCCGTTGTCCAGACATTCCTCTGCGGCGCTTCCCATGGAATCCGCCACCCGTCTTGCCAGCCGGGTAAAGGACAGCACCTCGGCGTACCGGCTGGCCGTATCTCCGGCTGCGGCGCACAGCCGCCGCTCCGTTTCATGGCTGATGAGTTCGGGAACCATCAGAATGCGGTTCCCCCTCCTCCCGGCAACGTCCGCCGCGATCCGCTTCATAACTTCGTCCCGGTTGGCCGTCCAGTCCGTGCCAAGCAAAAGGTGCAGCATTTGCCCACCCCCTTCTCTTTTTTGTCCATGATACCACAAATTTGCTTTCATGAACAGAGCGGGATTCATCCTGCATATAAAAATTTTTCCAGTTCTCCCAGCGCATCCAGCAGGAAAAACCGCACCTCGTATTTTTCTTCCCCGTCCAGCGCGCCGGTAAGGCTGTCCGGAAAGCCTGCCCCCGCCGCCTTGTCCGCGAATTCCTCGGAGGTCGCGCTCAGGCACAGGCTGGGGAACGCCACGCACCACCAGTTATGCCCCTCTCCCTCGCCGATGGTGATTCGCAGCGCCTCGTAAATCCCGGCGGGCAGGGTAAAGGTGTCGTAATAGCGGGTGTCGAAGGCTTCCTTACACAGCGTTACCACCGCCTCGCAGTCGCACCCCGTCGCTTCCAGGACGCTGTTGGCGACGGCCTGAATTTGGGGCAGCTTGGCCTGTAAGTACGCCCTTGCCTCGTTTACGTCGGCGATTTTGTTCAGGTCGCTTTGCAGGCTATTTAGCACGGCATCCCGCACCTGCAATTTGACGGACTGATCTTCCTCGCTGTCGGAATTGGCGACCACGTGGAATCGGATCAGCCCGTCGTTCAGTCTCTGCCGGTCGGCCAGCAGCGACCCGCACCACACGGACGCGGCAAGCACCAGACAAATCCCGATTCGTTTCAAAAGCTTCTTCATAAAAAACACCGCCCATACGGAAATACTTCCAGTATGGACGGTAAATGCCAGAATTATACAGGTTTGGCAATATAGATATTCGGATAGTTCTCTTTCAGCATATTGCACACCACGGCGGCGTACTCAAAGCTGGGCAAAATGGCAAAAATCGCGGAACCGGAGCCTGTCATCTGCTCCGTCAGCGCGCCGTAGCTATTGCAGATGGACTTGATGTAATTCAGTTCCAGATGCTCCGACGTGACCACCGGGTCAAAGACGTTGTATACGTTCTCCGCCACCTTCCCTAAATCCCCGGCCAGCAGGGCGCTTTCCATGGCCTGATTGTCCGGGCGATGGGGAATCGCCACGGTGTCGATTTTCCCATACAGCTCTGGCGTGGACACGGAGAAGTCCGGCTTGCACACCACGAACAGGCAGTCGGGCATATCCGGCAGCTTTCTCAGGCGCTCGCCCCGGCCTTCCACCATGGCCGTGCCGCCCACCACGCAGAACGGAACGTCGCTGCCAACCCGTGCGCCCAGCTCCGCCAGCGCCAGAACGGACAGCGGGTCGCCATAGTGCCGGTTCAGCGCCCGCAGCACCGCAGCCGCGTCGGCGCTTCCGCCGCCTAAGCCCGCCCCGGCGGGAATGCGCTTGACGATGCGGATCTCCAGCCCCTCCGGGTCTTTGTCCATGGCGTCGCAGTAAACCTTCGCCGCCTTCCAGGCCAGATTCCGTTCGTCGGTGGGAATCCCGTCAACGGAACACAGGAGCCGCCAGGGCTTTCCCGTCCCTACGTCGATCTCCACATCGTCCCGGATGGAGATGGTCTGCATCACGCTCTGCAAATCATGGTAGCCGTCCGCCCGCTTTCCCAGAACGTCCAGCGTTAAGTTTATTTTGGCAAAAGCGCCTTCATATAATGTCGTCATTGCAAAAAATTCCTTTCTGTGCATCTTTTTTTATTATAACGGAACTATTGGAATTTTGCAACTTCTTCGTGATAAAATCCGAAAATGCGCATATCCTATCAGCATCCGGGATGTGAAATGGAGGTAAGAATATGGATACCCTTGCGCTGATTTTGTCCATCATCGGCTGTGTCAACTGGGGACTGGTAGGCATTTTCCAGTTTGATCTGGTAGCCTGGCTCTTCGGCGGCTCCGGCTCCCTGTTCAGCCGGATCATTTATACCATCGTTGGGTTGGCAGGTCTCTGGTGCATTTCCTTCCTGTTCCGCAAGAAGACGTTTGTGGATGGGGAATGAATTATGGGCAGCTCCGGAAAGGAACTGCCCAATTTTTACATTCAGTTGTGGCACCGCACGATGCACTTGACCGTCTGGTCGCCGTACTTCGCGGTGATCTCCGTAGTTCCGCTTTGCAGCGCCGTGACATAGCCGTTTTCCACCTTGGCAATGTAGGCGTGCTCCACGCTCCACTCCACGTCCTCAGGCTTGAGGTCGCCGCAGTCCACCAGCTTCAGCTGGGTGCTGTAGCCCACCTGCAAACGCATGTCCGTTCTGTCCAGCTTCAGCTCCACCTGAGGCTTCGTCTCCACAGGCTCGGTCTGGATGGTCGCTTCCGTCTGGGCCGCCACGGTGGCCTCCGTGGACGGCTCCGTCTCCGCTTCAAACTGGCAAGTCACGGGGCAGGTCAGCTGCTTGTCGCCGCAGGTGATGTAGATGACCGTCTTGCCCTCGCTCACAGCGGTGATACGGCCGTTGGCATCCACCGTTGCGATGCTCTCGTCGCCGGAGGTGAACACCAGCTCGTCCGTGGTATTCTCCGGGATGACAACTACATTCAGCAGAAAATAATACCCGGGCTGGGTAAGCTCCGCCGCGCCGCCGGGGAGAGACAGATCCTGGCAGGGGATCCGCGGTTCGGTAGTCGCGGCCTCCGTCTGGACGGGCTGCTCGGTCTGGACGGTGGGCGCAGTGTCCTTCACGCCGTGCAGATTGGGCAGCAGATACCGGAAGAACAGGAACGCCGTTCCCGCCAGCAGGATCACGATCAGCGCCGTCAGGATCACCACAACGGCGGTGTTATGCTCCCGGGGCTGCTCGTCATAATTGTCTTCGTCATCCTCCGGGTCAGAGGAATATGGCTCATTCTCCGGCTCCGGGAAATCGTCGCTCTGCTCGTCAAAATCGAAAATTTCCTTTTTCTTTTTGCCGGACGAGTAGCGCCCGCCCTTGTTCAGCGCGGGCATCTGATCCATGACAAAATCATCATCGGAAACATTGCCGGACATATCCCGAGGGCAGCCGCAGATGGGGCAGCACTCCGCTGTGTCCTGGTAAGTTGTTCCGCAAATCTCACAAATTACCTTGCTCATATGATACCTCCTGACAAAAATACACATACTGTACCATTATCATGCGTCATTATAACACTCTTTTCCAAATAAAACAACTACAAAATGGTTGCTTTTTTCAGATTTTTATTTTATGATATAAAGGTTAAAGGAGGCGATTACGATTGACTGAACTTGCCGAAACCGAACTGATTTCTCCTTTGCTTGACGGATTTGCCATGGGAAACCCCATGAGCAGCCATGACGGCGTTCGCTGCTGTCCTGCCATCAAGGAAAATTCGGACGAAAAATACATAGTCAAAATCATTTCCGTACCAGCCGCGCAGACGCAGATGGATGCGATGCTTCTGGCCGGCGCCTATAAGGACATGGCGGGCGCCATGGACTACTTCAAGGGCGTAGCCGACGACGTGGAAAAGGAAGCGGAGTTCCTGCAGAAGCTTTCCAAGCTGGAGGGCTTTCTTCCCTACGACGGCTGGCAGACCGTGCCCATCAAGCGCCGCCGTTTAGGCTACGAGGTCTACCTCGTCAGCCCCTACAAGCATTCGCTGGCAAAGTACATCCGCCGCAATCCGGTCACCCATCTGGAAGCGATCAATCTTGGTCTTGACCTGTGCTCCGCGCTCTCCGTCTGCCGTCAGGCGGGATGCCTGTACGTGGACTTGAAGCCCACCAACATCTTCCTGACCGAGAAAAAAAGCTACCGCATCGGCGATCTGGGCTTCATCCCGCTGGACACGCTGCGCTACACGTCCCTGCCGGACAAGTACCGCAGTCCCTATTCTCCCCCGGAGCTGCACGACGCCATGGCCACGCTGAACGAAACGGCGGACACCTACGCCGTGGGCATGGTCCTCTATCAGCTCTACAACGACGGCAGCCTGCCCTTCAAGGACAAGGCGCCCGACGAAGCGCTCCCCTCTCCCGTCAATGCCGACTACGAGATCGCGGAGATCATCATGAAGGCCATTGACCCCGACCCTGCCAAGCGCTGGCAGGAGCCGAAGGAGCTGGGTAAGGCGCTGGCCGCCTACATGCAGCGCAATTCCATCAATGACACCCCCATCACCATCTACACCCCCATTGAGGCAAAGCCGGAGGATGTGGTGCCGGTGCAGCCCGCCCCCGCTCCCACCGAAGCACCTGCCCAGCAGGAGGAAACCATCGCGGAGGATACGCAGGATGAAACTCTCCCGGAGCCTGCGGACGCGGCCGATCTTCTGCCCCACCAGATGTCCGAGGAAGTTTCCCAGATTATGGACGAGGCCGACGCGCTGATTGCCCATGAGGTTCCCCAGACGGCGGTCACGCCGGAACCGGAGGAGGATTCCCCCGACCGCTTCTCCTTCGCACAGGACGAAGAGGACAACGAGCCGCTGCCCGACAACAGCAACGAACCCTTTGCCGACGCGGAGGAAGAAAAGCGCCTGCAAAAAGAAGCGAAGAAGCAGGAACGCAGACAGAAGGCGAAAAAGGCCGCAACAGCCGTCATCACGCTGGTGATCCTCGCTGCCATCGGCGCGGGACTGTTCTGGGCGTATCAGAAATACTACCTGCAAACCATCAACAGCATTTCCATCGAGGGCGACCAGTACCAGCTGGTTGTCAGCGTGGACACCGAAGTAGACGATTCCAAGCTCAGCGTCATCTGCATGGACAACTACGGCAACGCCGTGACCCGGGGCGTGGTGGACGGCAAGGCGACCTTTACCGACCTGCTGCCCGATTCCCTGTACCGCATCCAGCTGGATATCAGCGGCTTCCATAAGCTGGTGGGTCAGACCTCCGACATCTTCACCACCAAGGGTTCCACCCGGATCGCCAGCTTCTCCGCCATCACCGGCGCCGAGGACGGCTCCGTCATGCTGAACTTCGCGGTCAGCGGCGCCGACCCGGAGGAATGGGTCGTAAGCTACTCTGCCGAGGGCGAGGAGACGCAAAGCGAAAGCTTCTCCGGCCACACCGTCACCGTCAGGGGGCTGACCGTGGGTAAGCTGTACACCTTCACGCTGGAGCCTGCCAGCGCCACCTCCAAGGAGACCTTCACCGGAGAAAATACGCTGGAATTCACGGCTTCCCGTCTGGTTCTCGCGGAAAATCTGACCGTCGCCGCCAGCAGCGGCAGCGATATGACCGTCCGCTGGGACGCCCCCGGCGATGTGGTCGTGGAGAGCTGGAGCGTCCGCTGCTACAGCGACAATAACGGCTACGACAAGCAGCTCACCGTCACCAATACCGAGGTCTACTTCACGGACATCGACCCCTCGGTCGCCTACACCATCGAGGTCACCGCCGCCGGCATGACCCAGCCCGCCCGCACCAGCGTCACCGCCAATCCCATCAACATTACAAGCATGAACGTGGATGACAGTGCGCTGGATCAGATCGCCGTGACCTGGGAATACACCGGCACCGCCCCCTCCGGCGGCTGGCTGCTGATGTACCAGATCGACGGCAGCTCGACGCCCAACGTGGTCAAATGCACCCAGCCCTCTGCGGTTATCTCGCCCCTGATCCCCAGCGCGAAGTACCAGTTCACCATTCAGGCGGCAGACGGCACCTCCATTTTCGGAAACGTCAAGACCCAGACCATCCGCAATGCCAGCGTGTATGACGACCACGGTCTGTCCGCGGATCACATCACCACCCATCTGGTCAAGACGCCGGACACGGAGGATTGGCATTTTGAGTCCATCGGCACCGCCGCCTATACCAGTGAGTTTGCCGTGGGCGACAAGATTTCTGTAGTCCTGCAGGGCACTACCAATTTCTACGTCCCCGAAGATCCGCTGGACATCCTCTTTGTCATCCGGGACGGCTACGGCAATGTCATCCCCAAGTACATTTCCGAGGCAACCGGCGACTGGAAAGAGATCTGGTACGCGGGTGACTACCACTACGGCGAGCTGGATGTTCCCACCGCCCCCGACGCCCCCGGCGATTACTCACTCAGCATTTACTTCAACGGTCTGGCCATTACGGTCATCACCTTCACCGTTACCGAGTAATTTTTCCACAAAACGGCCCCGTCTTTATTGGGCAGTCGTAAAGCAGTGAATAGAGCGTATCGGTACAGATACGCTCTATTTCTTGTGCCAGCACATGCAGCCCCTTGGCTCTCCCTCCGGGAGAGCTGTCACCGTAGGTGACTGAGAGGGTATTGCAGCCTTATTTCCCCTCTCCGTCCTCGCTTCGCTCGGCCACCTCTCCCAAAGGGAGAGGCAAGGGGTGCTGTTCCATTCCGCTGTGCCTGTTCACTGTCTGGTGCGCCCCGCCATTGGGGCTGCTTTTTTCGTGTTTCTGGAAAATCCCCATGTACTTTTGTCCAAAAAGCACATGCCGTTTCCTAAGCACCTTGTGATAATCTCCGATTTTTGGAATTGTTCACACATTTTCCCCGGAGATGTGTTATACTTTCTCGGAAACCTCAAAAGGAAGGAGCTGCAACATGCGCGGAAAAAGTCACCGCTGTCTGGGAAAATATCTGGTGCAGCACTACATGAGCGACACCCCGGAGCGGTATGTGAAGGCGTTTCTGCTGGGGTGCATTGAGCCGGACCGCAATCCCGCTACATACCTGAAAGGCTCCATCCGCTGCCAGTGGCTGCGGGGTCACAACTACCGCAACGCCCGGCGCTTTATGCGTGCCATTTCCGCCCGGCTGGAAAAGAAGGAAAAGCTCGGCCTGTTCGACTACTATACCCTGGGCAAGCTCATCCACTACACCACCGACGCGTTCACCTACGCCCACAACGACACCTTCCCCACCGCCCTGAGCGATCATCGGGAATATGAAGCGGCGCTGCAAGACCATTTTCTGGAATACATGAAGCAAGACCCTAAGGTCAATCCGAAAATCGCCGGAAGCGTGATGGAAGCCATTTACAGCTACCACCGGGAGTATGAAGCCCAGGCGGCAAACATCTACACCGATACCCGCTTTGCCCTGAACGCCTGCTGCTGTGTGCTGGCCGTATTGCTGACCAACCCCATCTTCTGAAGGAGGCTGCCGATGTACAGATTTTTTGACATGGGTCTGGAAGCCGGCGTGGCGGCGGTAATTCTGGTTCCGTTATTTCTTGTCGTAAACCGGATTTATTTCCATGATTTGGGGCGCACCGTCGGCTACCTTATTTTCGCCATATACCTGGCCGGTGTGGACGCCGTGGTGGGGCTTCCCTGCATAACCTATATCCGCCTGGATTTTAACTACAATTTTGTCCCGTTTCTGCATATGTTTTCGGACTATAGAAGCAGTCTGCTGAATGTGCTGCTGTTTGTTCCGCTGGGCTTCTTTCTTCCCCTTTTCTGGAAGAAATTCAGTGCCTTCGGGTACACGCTTCTGTTCGGCTTCTGCACCTCCCTGCTCATTGAGCTTCTGCAGATTTTCACCTTCCGGGCGACGGACATCAACGACCTGATGACCAACACCGCCGGTACGGTTTTAGGGTATCTGCTTGCCAGAGTCGTGCTGAAGCTTTTCCCGGGGACGGAGCCGTCGGCGCAGACAAAGGATGTGTTTCTCGTCTGCGGCATGACCTTCGGCGTCACGTTCTTCGTGCAGCCGTTTCTGGCGGCACTGGTCTGGAATTGGATAATGTGAAACTTCAGCGGCATTTGGAAACGAATGCCGCTGATTTTTGCGTCATATGTTCCTCCGGTTCTCTTTCTCCCGCTCGGACATAAGATGTTCCATACATCTGAATTTGAGGTGGTACTATGGAACATAACGCAAATCAAATCACCCTGCGGGGAAATCTGTCCGCGCCCCCCACGTTTTCCCACGAAAACCACGGGAAGCAGTTTTATCGTTTTTTTCTGGAGGTGCCGAGGCTTTCCGGAGTGGCGGACACGCTGCCGGTCATCGCGGAAGCCTCCCTTCTGGAATCCGCTGGGGCAGACCCCGGGGGAATGCTCACCGTCACCGGCCAGATCCGCTCCCACAACGTCCGCACCGACGGGCGGCGGCATCTGATGATATTCGTCTTCGCGTCGGCGCTGACCTGCGAGGACGGCGAAGCGCTGAACGACGCGGTGCTGGAGGGCTTCCTCTGCCGGGAACCAATTTACCGCCGCACGCCCCTTGGCCGGGAGATCTGCGACGTGATGCTGGCGGTGCCGAGGGCGTTCCAGCGGGCGGATTATCTGCCCTGCATCCTTTGGGGCAGGACGGCGCAGGAGGCTTCCCGGTGCCATACCCGGGATAAGATCGGCATTACGGGCCGATTGCAGAGCCGCGTCTACACGAAACTGACCGAGGAAGGCGCGGAGGAACGAACGGCCTACGAAATTTCCGCCCTCACTGCCCAGATTCCCATGGATTTACTGTAACGGCTTGTCTTTTTTTGTTGCAAAACTACGGTTTTCGTGGTATATTGGGGCAAAACAGATAAAAGGAACGATTCTCGTGAACAAAAAAGAAAAGGCAAAAGCCATCATTGATATTCTCAAACAGCGCTACGACGATGCGGCCTGCGCCCTGCACTACGCGAAGGACTATGAGCTGATGATCGCCGTCCGGCTCTCCGCCCAGTGTACCGACGCCCGGGTGAATCTGGTGACCCCCGCTCTCTTTGCCGCCTACCCCACCCTGGAAGCCATGGCGGCGGCGGATATCGCCGATGTGGAAAACTACGTCCGCTCCTGCGGCTTTTACAAGCACAAGGCGCGGGATATCGTCCTCGCCTGTCAGATGCTGCTGACGGACTACGGCGGAAAAGTTCCCGGCACCATGGAGGAGCTGCTGCGCCTGCCCGGCGTGGGGCGGAAAACCGCCAATCTGCTGCTGGGCGACCTGTATGCCGTCCCGGGCAGCGTCGTCTGCGACACCCTTGGCATCCGCATCTGCGGGCGGCTGGGGCTGAGTACAGGCAAGGAGCCGGAAAAAGTGGAGCAGCAGCTGCGCAAGATCCTCCCCCCGGAGGAAAGCTCGGACTTCTGCCACCGGATCGTCCTCTTTGGCCGGGACTGCTGCACCGCCCGGAATCCCATGTGCGGCGAATGCCCGCTGACCATGTACTGTAAAGAGTTCAATCCGCAGGCGTAAAACAGCGCCGTTTGCAGTCAAAAGCTATCAATTCCGGAATATTTTCCATTCCTGTTCTGCCGCTCCCCCTGTCCGCATATGCTGTGGACAAGGGGGGATTTCTTTGCCCAAAAAGCTGCCGATCTTCTATTCCGCTCTGCTGCTCACAGGGGTGAACCTGCTGCTGCGGCTGGTGGGAACTTCTTTTCAGGTGTATATCTCCGGGCGTATCGGCGCTGCCGGAGTGGGACTTTTGCAGCTGACCATGTCCGTGGGAAGCCTCGCCATGGTGACCGGAATTGCCGGTGTGCGGACCGCCACCATGTACCTGACCGCCGAGGAACTGGGGAAAAAACGCCCCGGAAACGTGACATGGGTCTTATCCGGCTGCTTCGTGTACAGCATTCTGTGCAGCACGGCCGTGGCCGCCGCGCTCTATTTTCTCGCGCCTGCGCTGGCGGAAAACTGGATTGGGGACGTGCGCACGGTGAATTCCCTGCGGCTGTTTGCCGCGTTTCTTCCCGTCTCCTGCCTGTGCGGCGTCATGACGGGGTATTTCACCGCTGCCAACCGCATCGGGACGCTGGCCGCGGTGGAGGCGGCAGAGCAGCTGTGCTCCATGGTCGTGACCATGGCCGTGCTGACCCTCTGGGCGGGAGACGACCCCGGACGTGCCTGTCAGAGCGTGGTCATGGGCGGATGCTTCGGCGCCTGTCTGACGCTGTGCTGCCTGATGCTGCTGCGCCTTGCCGAACGGGTAAAGCCGGGGCCGAAAATCCCCATAAGGAGCCGTCTTTTACAGGCAGTCGTCCCCCTTGCCATGGCGGACGTACTGAAATCCGGCATCAGCACCACGGAAAACCTGATGGTCCCCAAGCGTCTGGCGCTGAACTCCCTCATTGACAGCCCCCTTGCGGCCTTCGGCATCGTCAGCGGCATGGTGTTCCCCGTTCTGATGTTCCCCGCCTGTATCCTGTTCGGGCTGGCCGAGCTGCTCATCCCGGAGCTCGCTCGGTGCGCCGCCGCGGGAAGCAAACAGCGCATCTCCTATCTGGTGCGGCGGAGTCTGCGCACCGCCATGCTGTACGGCATCGTGTTCAGCGGTCTGGAATTTCTGCTGGCCGAAGGGCTGTGCAATTCCCTGTACCACAACGCCGAAGCGGGGCGCTGGCTGCGGCTGTACGCTCTGCTGATTCCCATGCTCTACTGCGACGCCATCACCGACGCCATGACCAAAGGTCTGGGGCAGCAGAAAGTATGCGTCCGCTACAACATCATCACCAATTCCATGGATGTGTTTTTTCTGTATTTTTTGCTGCCGAAATACGGAATGGGAGGTTACTTTTTCAGTTTTTTTATCACCCATCTGGTGAATTTCATTCTCAGTCTGCGAAGGCTTCTCATCATCACCGGGGAGACGATCCCCTTCTCCGTCCCGGCGCTGTCCGTCGCGGCCGCTCTTGCCGCCGGATGGGGTGCCTCCCGTTTTGCTTCCCCGGTACTGCGGGCGGGAACGTATCCCGTTTTGCTGGGGTGCCTGATGTGCCTGTTCGGGGTTCTGGGGCGGGAAGACATCGCCTGGCTCAAGGGACTTCTCCGGGGTAAGGCCATCACAAAAGCACGCACATTCTCCAAAAGTGCATGAAAAATGACCCGCCATGGCGGGTCATTTTTGCGTTTTTACAGGTTTTTCAGAACTTCCAGCAGGAACTTCCAGGTGCGCTCCGTGGACGCGATGTCCAGCTTTTCCCGGCTGGTGTGGATGTCGTGCATCTGCGGGCCGATAGACACGCAGTCCAGTCCCGGCAGCTTTTCTCCCAGCAATCCGCATTCCAGCCCCGCATGGATAGCCAGCACCTGCGGCTCCTTGCCGAACATCTCCCGGTAAATACGCACCATGGTGTCCCGGAGGACGGAATCCTTCCTGAATTCCCATGCGGGATACTCCCCGGACTGGGAATAACTTCCCTCGAAGAACTCTGCAAGGCCTTTCAGCTTCTCCAGAAGATCTTCCTTCTCACTGTTGACGGAGCTTCTGACGGAAAAAGTGACGTTGAACCGCTCTCCCAGTTTGGTGATTCCCATGTTCAGGCTGGTCTGCACAAGGCCCTCAATATCCTTACTTCTGGCCTGCACCCCGTTGGGCGCGGCGCAGAGCAGGCCGATGACCTTGGACGTCGCCTGTGTGGACAGGCCGTTTCCGCCCAGCGCATCCACGTCAAACGCCTGAATGACGGCATCCGGCTCGTCGTACTTTTCCCGAATCTCCGCCTGCAATTCCTCCGCCACGGCGTTGATCCGCTCCAACTGAATGCCCATGGCCACCAGGGTCGCCTGACAGGAGCGGGGAATGGCGTTGTCCTTGGTGCCGCCGGACAGGGAGGTCAGGCACAGCGGCATGAGCTTTTGAATGCGATCCATGAATTCGCCCATGACCTTGTTGGCGTTGGCGCGGTTCTTGTGGATCTCCGCGCCGGAATGGCCGCCCTGCAGGCCGTCCACGCTGAGCCGGACGCAGGGGCCATAGACCGCCTTCCGCTCCGCGGGCAGGCTGATGGTCGCGGTAGCGCCGCCGGCACAGGACACGGTGAAAATCCCCTCATCCTCGGAATCCAGATTGATCATCGTCCGGCCTTTCAGTTCGGACAGGTCGATGACATCCGCGCCCAGCATCCCGATCTCCTCGTCCACGGTGATGATGACCTCCAGCGGCGGATGGGGAATGGTGTCGTCCGCCAGCAGCGCCAGAGCGTAGGCAACGGCAATGCCGTCGTCGCCGCCGAGGGTGGTGCCTTTGGCGAACACAAACTTATCGTCATGAGTGACATCCAGCCCCTCCTTCTCCATGTCCAGAGGGCAGTCCATGTCCTTTTCGCACACCATATCCATGTGACCCTGCAGGATCACGGGGGCATGATCCTCCATGCCGCAGGTGCCGTTTCCAAAGAGGATCACGTTGTTTGCCGCGTCCTGAATGTACCGCAAGCCATGCTCTTTGGCAAAATCCACCAGATAATCGGATATTTTCTTCGTATTCCGGGAACCGTGGGGAATGGCGCAGATTTCCTCAAAATAATGAAAAACCGCGGCAGGCTCCAGACCCGCCAATCGTTTCGTTTCCATACAGACACTCCTTTTCATTGGAATAACTTCTCACCCTTATTCTACCACAGGCACCATCAAAAGTCTATCGCAATCTCTCACCAGAAAACAGCAAAGACTACGGAAAAATCCGTAGCCTTGCACATTTTACCCATCCAAAAGGAACTTCTTAAGCTTTTGCAAATCGTTATTGAGAAGCAAGTCCTCGTTAATGTCCATTGTTTCCAGCAGCTTCCGCGCCAGATCGAAGTTGCCCACCGCGCTGGGGTCGTGGGCGTCCGTATCCACCACGACGAAAACGCCCCGCTCCATGCACAGAGGGATCATTCTCCGGTAGTTTTCCACGCAGTTTAGCCGGGATTTGGGCTTTCTCAGGGAGCTGTTGTTCAGCTCCAGCGCAACACCGAATTCCTTTGCGCCCTCCACCAGTGCCGGATAGTCCATGGGGTACTGGTCGGTATCCGGGTGGGAAATGATCTTCACCTTTGGGTTTTCCATGCAGCGAATCACGTTGTCCGTATTTTTTACAGCCCCCGCATCCTCGTAGCACAGCCCATGGATTCCGGCAATGGCGTAGTCCAGATAGTTCAGGTGCCGCTGATCCAGCGACAGCTCACCGCCGTTCAGAACATTGACCTCGCTGCCGTAGAGCATCTCCACGCCGTACAGCTCCCTCGGGGCATCACAGAGGTTCCGGAAGTAAATCGGGTCAACCGTCCCGGGAATGCCGGGGGCGTGTTCCGTAACGCCGATCAGGCTGAGTCCCCGCCGGGACGCCTCCGCCGCCAGCTCCCGGATGGTGCCGAAGGCGTGGCCGCTGAGAATCGAATGCATGTGTACGTCCGCAACAAATGGTTTCATAATCGTCCTTCCCCTCCAATACTATACAGAAAGGCCACGGAATCATCCGTGGCCTTTCATCATTTCGCATTACATGAAGCTCAGCACCAGGGTCAGCAGAACCCAGACAATGGCGATCCACTTGGTGGACACGGCCAGAGTATGGTCCAGACCGCCCTTCTTATTCTTACTCAGATAAGATTCGGAAGCGCCGGAAATCGCAGCGGACAGACCAGCCTCCTTGCCGGACTGCATCAACACGACCACGATCAGCGCAACGCTGCACAGAGCCTCCAAAACAATCAGAATCGTCTCCAGAACACCCATTACAAAAACCTCCCTCCGCCAGATTCGCGGACTCAAATAGTAAACGGTTCGTCAAAAAAACGCGAACCTTCCGATAGCCCGAATAGTATAGCATATGTTTTTCCAAATTTCAAGGGCAAATCCCGAAAAACTCGGAAAGTTCATGGACTTTTTACTTCTGCACCCAGCTGCCGGTGGCGAGGCAGTTCAGGTAGCTTTCAATGAAGGGATCCAGCGCGCCGTCCATGACCGCGTTTACGTTGGAGGTCTCGCAGCCGGTGCGGGTGTCCTTGACCAGCGTGTAGGGCATGAACACGTAGTTTCTGATCTGGCTGCCCCACTCGATCTTCTGCTGAACGCCCTTGATGTCGGAAATTTTGTCCAGATGCTCCCGTTCCTTGATCTCCACCAACTTGCTGCGCAGCATCCGAAGGCAGGTCTCCTTGTTCTGGAACTGGCTGCGCTCTGTCTGGCAGGAAACCACAATGCCGGTGGCCTTGTGGATCAGACGGACGGCGGAGGAAGTCTTATTGATGTGCTGGCCGCCCGCGCCGGAGGAACGGTAGACCTGCATCTCATAATCCTCAGGGCGAATTTCCACGTCCTGACTGTCGTTTTCGATATCCGGGATGACTTCGACGGCGGCAAAGGAGGTCTGACGACGGGCGTTGGCGTCAAAGGGCGAGACCCGCACCAGACGGTGGACGCCGTTCTCCCCCTTCAGGAAGCCGTAGGCGTTCTCGCCCTCGATCATAATGGAAGCGGATTTCAGACCGGCCTCGTCGCCCTCCTGATAGTCCATGATCTTGTAGGTGAAGCCGTGACGCTCCGCCCAGCGGGTGTACATGCGGTAGAGCATCTGACACCAGTCCTGGGCTTCGGTGCCGCCAGCGCCTGCCTGAAAGCTCATCATGGCGTTGTTCTTGTCGTAGTGGCCGGTGAGCAGAGTTTCCAGACGGCAGGTCTCCATATCCTCTGTCAGCGCGGCAAAGCCGGTTTTCAGCTCCTCCAGCATGGAATCGTCGTCTTCTTCCTCCGCCATCTCGCAGATGGTCATCAGGTCGTCCCAGTTCGACAGCATTTTTTCATAATGCTCGATCCTGCTCTCGGTCTGGCGGGTCTTGACAACGATCTTCTGGCTCTTCTCCGGGTCGTCCCAGAAACCGGGGGCTTCCTGCATGGCGTGCAGACGCTCCAGCTCATTGCGCATCCCCTCCAGATTCAGGGAATCCGCCAGTCCGTCCAGCGCGGGGCGGCAGTCGTTCAGCTTCTGCTTATATGCGTCAAATTCAATATTCATCACAAATCTCTCATTTCGTTGGGATATAGGGTACATTTATGCATCCACGTTACTTCTCTGGTAATTCTATCATTGAATCCGCAAAAAATCAAGACGAGGTTGAAACTATAAATTAGCCCCTTCTCCCCTGTTTTACGATATCCTTCCGGGCATTTTATTATTCACAGACCGCAGCCGTATCAAACGGAGAAACATTTTTCCGCCGCACATAAAATCGTGTCGGAGCTATTCACTCCGACACGATTTTATTACCGGAATACCAGCCAGATCAGTCCCGCGAAAATCAGCAGGGCAATGACGGCAGGGAGAAAAAGGTTCAGAAACGCCGCCAGCAGCATAGCCGGAACGTCGCCCTTCTCCTTGGGTTCCTTTTGCAGCTCCGCTTCCTTTTCCGGGTCAAGGTTTTTCTTTTTCAGCATTATCTCTGGTTTGTGATGGTCTTGATGTCGAACAGATAATTGCCGTTCTCATCGATCTTCTGCTGGTCGGCGAAGTGACACGCCACAAAGTGGCCGGGTTTCACTTCCTTCAGCTCCGGCGGCACACGCTTGCACTTGTCGCAGGCCATGTAGCACCGGGTGTGGAACTTACAGCCGGACGGGGGCTTGATGGGGCTGGGGATGTTGCCCTCCAGAATGATCCGCTCCTTGGTCAGGCTGTCGGGGTCCGTCGTGGGGATGGAGGACAGCAACGCCACGGTGTAGGGGTGCCGGGGGTCGGCGAACAGCTCGTCGGTCGCGGCGATCTCCACCATATTGCCCAGATACATAACGCCGATCCGGTCGGAAATGTAGCGGACGACGGACAGATTGTGGGAAATGAACAGGTAGGTCAGGCCGTCTTTCTCTTTCAGCTCCTGCAGCAGGTTGATGATCTGGGACTGAATGGACACGTCAAGAGCGGAGACGCACTCGTCGCACACCACAAACTTGGGCTTCACGGCAAGAGAACGGGCGATGCAGATACGCTGCCGCTGACCGCCGGAGAACTGGTGGGGATAGCGGTTGTACATATAGTTCTGCAGGCCGCACTTGTTCATCGTCTCGAACACGTAGGGCTTCATCCGCTTGGAACCGCGTTTGAAGAACTTGTGGGTGATCAGACCTTCCTCGATAATCTGACCCACGGTCATCCGGGGGTTCAGGGAGGAATAGGGGTCCTGGAAGATGATCTGCAGATCCTTCCGCAGGAGACGCATTTCCTTGTATTTCAGGCGCTTCAGGTCTACGCCGTCATCCAGCATGGCCTCGTACTTCTGGAACTCCGGGTCGTCGGCATACTTGGCGCGCTCGGCGGCAAGCACCTTCTCCGCTTCCTCGGTGGCGGCCACGGCGGCCTTGTGGAGATTTTCCAGCTCATTGATCTTTGCCTGATGGTTCTTGATCTTCTTCTCGCAGGAGACAGCCTTCTTGGGCTCGTCCTCGGCGACGCCCTCCAGCATTTCGATCTCCATATGATGCTCGTCGATCTGGCTCTGCAGAGCGGCAGCGCGGAAAGCATGGCGATACCGGTTCAGCAGCAGTCCCGCACCCTTGGCAGTATCCTTCACCATGAAGCCGCCCAGAATCTTGGCAGCGTAATCAAGTGCGGTCTTGGCGTCGCAGGCAGCCAGATTCTTATCCTGAATGTCAAAGAAAGTCGCCTTGTCGCCCAGCGCGTCGCACTTCTTGGCCATTTCCTCAGCATGGGCAACGGCCTTGTGGTAATTCGACACGTACTTTTCGGCATTTTTCAGGGTGTCCAGCACATACTCCGGCGCGACGGTATCCAGCGTCCGTCCGTAGTACATCGTGCTGCCGGCAGTCTGTTCGTACAGCTGCAGGAGCACACGGCCCAGAGTAGACTTGCCGCAGCCGGACTCGCCGACAAGACCCAGCGTCTCGCCCTTGTAGATGTCAAGGGTGATGTCCTCATTTGCCCGGACATACATCTGCTTGGCGAAGAAAGAAGACTTGGCGACAGGGAAATACTTTTTCAGATTAGTAATGGACAACAATTTTTCCATGTTCAGCACTTCTCCTTTCTTCTTTGTCGGGGTAGAAGCAGCGGACGTACTGTCCCTCTGCCACCTGCTTCAGCTCAGGCTCCGCGTCGATGCACTTCTGGGTGCAGTATTTGCACCGGGGCGCGAACTTGCAGCCCTTGGGCAGGTCCAGCGGATGGGGCACGGCGCCGGGGATGGGATCCAGCTTCTTCCGGTCATCGTTCAGCCGGGGGATGGAATACATCAGTCCCTCCGTGTAGGGGTGGGACTTTTCACAGTTGGTGAAGATCACCCGCGCGGGCGCCTGCTCCACCACCTGACCGCAGTACATGACCACCACGTCGTCCGCCATTTCATTGATAACGCCCAAATCGTGGGTGATGAACATGATGGCGGTGCCGTTTTCCTTCTGCAGATCGTTCATCAGCCGCAGAATCTGCGCCTGAATGGTCACGTCCAGAGCGGTGGTGGGCTCGTCGGCAATCAGAATGTCGGGCTTACAGGCAAGGGCCATGGCGATCATGACACGCTGCCGCATACCGCCGGACAGCTGGTGGGGATACTGCTTGGCAACTGCCTCAGGGTTAGGGATCTGCACCGCTTTCAGCATCTCAATGCACTTGGCGGCGGCTTCCTTCTTGCTCATGCCCTGATGGATGATGAACGGCTCGGACAGCTGCTTCTTCACGCTGAACACCGGGTTCAGGCTGGTCATGGGTTCCTGAAAAATAACGGAAATTCGGTTGCCCCGGATGTGGTACATCTGCTCGGTGGTGACCTTGGAGAGATCCTGTCCGTCAAAGGTGACGGTGCCGCCGGCGATATAGCCATTGGCATCCAGCAGCCGCAGCACGCTCATAGCGGAGACGGACTTGCCGGAACCGGACTCACCCACGATACCCAGAGTCTTACCGGGGTAAATGGAATAGGAAACATCGTTTACAGCCTTGACAATGCCGTTTCGGGTTTTGAAAAAGGTCTTGAGGTTCTTGACCTCCAGCAGAGGCTTATTCATGTCTGCCATTATTTATCCACCTCCGATTTGGGATCGAGCACTTCCCGCAGGGTATCGCCGATGATGTTGATGCAGATGACGACGATGGAAAGGAACAGTGCGGGGAATACCCAGCGCCACCAGTAGGACTGAATGACCAGCGCGTTCCGGGAGCCGTCAAGCATGTTGCCCCAAGTCGGGCGGGGCAGCTGGACGCCAAAGCCCAGATAGGACAGGCTGGATTCGGTCAGCATACAGCCGGCAAAGTCCAGCGTCACGGAGACCAGAATGACGGAGATCACGTTGGGCAGAATGTGCTTGAAGGCGATCCTGCCCTCCTTGACGCCCATGGAGCGGGCGGCGGTAACGAATTCCTTTTCCCGCTCGGCCAGAATCTGACCACGGATCAGCTTGGCAAGTCCCGTCCAGCTGAGCAGACCCAGAATCAGCATGATGATGAAGATTCGGGTATTTTCATGCAGGTCGGAGGATTGCAGGATGGCGGACAGAACCAGCGCGAAGGGCAGGAACGGAATTGCGCCAACGATCTCGGTGATACGCATCAGCAGGATGTCCACCCAGCCGCCGAAGTAGCCGGAGATACAGCCCACGATGATACCGATGATGGTGGAGACGATAACGGCGACCGCACCGATGGTCATGGTCATCTTGCCGCCGTTCATGAGCCGGTTGAACACGTCACGACCCATATCGTCGGTGCCGAAGACATAACCCTTCAGACCCCACGCCTCGACGAACTTGCCGTCTTTGAAGGCGTAATTCTGGAAGCCGCTGGAGAACACGGTGTCCACCGCGCCCGCTTCCTGCAGATCCGCGGGAACCTCACACTGCTTCCGGAAGTTCTGACCCCATGCGTACACTCTGCCCTGCTCGGTGACAAGGGTAAAGTGCCGGGTGCCGCCGGACACGTGCTTGATGGTGTCGCCCTCGGGAATCACGGGGGTAGCTTCCTTCATACCGGCGACGATCAGCTCGCCGTCGTCGGTGACAAGGGCAATGGCGCCGCCGGTGGCCGCAATGTCCACGATCTTCCGGTCGCCGATATACTCAAAGATGTCAACGACCTTATTCTGGCCGTTCTCATCCTGAATGGTGATGGTGTTGAACTTGGAGCTCTTGCCGGGGACGAAGTTGCCGTCCTCGTCGATGCCGTACAGGCCGTCGTTGGTGAAGGCCAGCTTCACCAGCTTGCTCTCCTTCTTGCCGTGCTTGATGACGGAGGAAAGGTTCGTGGCGTTCAGGCCGTCGTTGCCCCATGCGTAGATGGTGCCGTCCTCCATGAGGATAGCTGTGACCTGATTGCCCGCAACCAGCTGGCGAACCTGAGAAGCGTCGATGGTGTTGTCGCCCATCAGCTCCTCGGGCTGCTTCCGGGCGGAAGCAATCATGGAGCCGTCCCAGCCGTACTGGCCGTTGTCGTAAGCGCCCCAGGCGTAGACATGACCGTCCTCAGAAATGGCGACGGCGTGGTCAGTACCTGCTGCCGCGTGGACGATCTTGGCATTCTTCACTTCGTCCGGGATGTTCAGGGGGTTCAGCTTGGGGTCCTTGGTGTGGGTGTAGTAGCCCCAGGTGTACATGTTGCCGTCGGTGCTGACACCGATGGTGAAGGTTCCGCGGGAGGAAATGTCCACCGCGCCGTCCTTCATATCGTCGGGCAGCTTCATCAGGCTCATGGTGGGTCTGACGTTCACGTGGAGCATCTCACTGCCGGTCTCCGTCAGGTCAACAGGCGCAAAGATGGGTCCGATAAACACGAACAGGAACATGCCGACGAGGATCACCAGCGCAATGACCGCCAGCGGATTCCGGAAGAAACGCTTGACCGCCAGCTTTCCGGGACTGTCATAGCGCTCGTCCGCAAGGGTGTACTCCTTGGAAGCGCCAAAAAACATCCGCTTCAGCCAGCGCCATGGGGCAAAGCCCTTGGAGGAAGTATTCTGTTTGCTCATTGTCCCTTCCTCCTTTACTTGTTGACCCGGACACGGGGGTCAGCGATGCCGTAGGCAATATCAATTACCAGATTGCCCAACAGGGAAATGATAACATAGAACATCTGCAGCAGCAGCACGACCTCAAAGTCCTTGTCGTTCAGAGAGGCAATGTAGAGCTTGCCCACGCCGTTCAGGCCGAAGATATTTTCCACGACCACGGAGCCGGAGAAAATGCCGATGAACCAGCCGATGACCAGCGTAATAATGGGGATCAGAGCGTTCCGGAAAGCGTGAGAATAAATGACGGTCTTTTCCTTCAGGCCCTTGGCTCTCGCGGTACGGATGCAGTCGAGGCTCAGCGCCTCACTCATGGACGCGCGGACATAACGGGTCATGCCGCCCAGAGACGTGAAGGTCATGACGATCAGCGGCAGGGCCATGTAATACAGCTCGTCCAGGAATTTCTTCATGCCGGTGTAATCGGAACCGGGCGTTTTCATGCCCGACACCGGGAACCAGCCGAGAATAATGGCGAACAGCCAGATAAACACGATGGACGTGATGAATACAGGTATCGAGTAACCGACAATCGTACCCACCTGCACCGCCGTGTCCCGCTTGCTGCCCCGATGGACAGCGCAGAAGATACCAAGGGGAATGGTTATGCCAAGGCCAAGAATGGTGGCAAATATATTGATAAAGATGGTGTTCTTCATCGGCGCTTTCAGAACGTCATACGCAGGACGGGAATACTTATAGCTCCAGCCGAAGTCTCCCTGCAGGATGCCCTGATACTTGCCGTTGATGGGAGCAACGCCCACCCAGCCAAGATAACGAATGAACACATTCTGATCCGTACCCAACTCATGGCGCTTCTCTGCCAGCTTCTTTTCGTAGAGCTCGCCTGCGTTGGGGTTGTTCTTCAGACTGGCCTTGTAGGAATCCACTTCTACCACCGCGCGGTCGTAGGGGATCATGGTGTACACAAGGAACATCAGAAGTGAGAGAATCAGTGCAACAACGACCATGTAGCCAAGTCGTTTAGCGATGTATTTTCCCATGGTATACTCCCTTTCTTAAGGCAGCGATCCAGGCAGGGAAACGGAATCCCCCCGTGCCGGGCTGCCGCCTGACGTATTCATATATTCTACCCTAAAAATGCAAACAAAGCAAGTGTAGAAAACGGTCTCTGGGTCGAAAAATGAAATTTTTTACCTAAGAGGCCGCAAAAATTCAGGAAGGTAGCCGTGACCGCGCCCGGGAGGGCAAATCAGCGGCCATCTCCGCCGGTCGCAAGTTCCTGAAAAAAAGGAATCAGAGCAGGCGCGTCCACCCTCTCCCCTCCCCGCAGCCAAGCTGCGGCAGGGACCTCTTTCGGCGCACAGACCGTTTTCCACGGGTTTTGTTTGCGCATTGTCTAAAACAGAGTTATCGGTTTTCATCAGAGTCCTTTTATGCAAAGGTGCGGTCTGAGGAAAACCGACAACCGGGTCGTCCCTCTATTTTATTATAGTATGGGACATAGACCCCAAAATGGGGCAGCCTTTGGGGGCTGCCCCATTCCAAGTTCTACAAGCTCAAGCAGTCAGCCGGATTAGTAGCCCTTGATGTTGGAGTAGAGAATCGCGCGAGCAGGTCCGAAGAAGGGAGAAGTCACAAAATTCTCAATGTTGGCGTTGTACACGTCATAGTAGTAGTTGGAGTACAGGGGGATGTCGGGCATGAGCTCGTTCCATCTCTCGATGTAAGCCATCCACCACTCGTTGTACTCGTCCTCGGTAGTGGCGTTGTAAACCATACCCATGGACAGGTAATCCATGCCCAGCTTGTCGCCGGAAGCCTCAACAGCCTCTTCGTAGGTCAGACGGTCAGCGGTCTTATCATAGGGGAACGCCAGATCGTAAGGATCGATGACCTTGTTGGAGGAGTAGCCGGCGTAATCGACGCTGGGGCTCCAGTTGTAGGCGTAGTCATAGACAGCGTTGTTCCAGCCGGTAGCCAGGTTGAACATGCCATAGATGGGGGTTCCGCCGTAGCCCATGGAGGCGTCACGGTAGATGTTGCCAAGCACGGTGGTAAAGTCACCGGTGGTAGCACGGATGACCATACCGGCAGCGGCAACGTCGGAGGAGTTGGCCAGATTGGTGTTCAGCAGGTCGGTAACGGTGTTGGGCGTGGTGCCGAACCAGTTGATGGCCAGAGGCATGTAGTACTCGCCGTTGATCTCAACGGTCTTGTAGACCACGTTATCGGTGTTCGCAACGGAAGCGTAGGTCTTGTTGCCGGCGTCGTTGCCGAAGATGTCCTTCGCATTGGCTTCCTCAGCGGTCAGCTTCTTGTAACGGACAGCGTCAACACCGGTAGCGCCCTCAACATAGGGCTCGCCCTTGGAATTGTAGATCCAGCCGCCCTCTTCCAGAACCTTCTTGGCGGTGTCGGGAGAGAAGGAGTAGTCGATCAGCTCGATGTCGTCCTGAACAGCCTTCCACATGTCGAAGTCGGGGGAGTAGGGGCCGTCAACGACGACGCCGTAGCCACCGGTGAAGGTCTGGCAGAACTCGGTACGGTTCAGCAGGTAGGTGATGGCCTGACGAACCTCGGGGAACATGGTGGGTCCGAAGTCGCACTCGAACTCGGCCTTGCCGTAGCCGGCTCTCTGGTAGTGAACCTCGGAGAAGTTCACATCGTCAACGATCTCCAGAGCGGCCTTGGTGTCGTCACCGCCGGTGATGCCGGACAGGACGTCAACAGCGCCGGTCTTCAGCTGCTCCAGCTGGGTCTCGGAAACGATGAAGACATAGACAACGGTCTCAATGGAGGGGGTCTGACCCTCGAAGTTGCCCTTGAACTCAGGGTTGATGGTCAGAGTGCACTGCTTGGTGCCCTGATCCCAGTCGGTGATGGTGTAGGGGCCGGAGAAGGGGTAGGTGGAGACGTCGTAACGGCTCTCGTTCAGGTGAGCGGTGGTGACGTACTCACCGGCGTCGTCCTTAGCGTAGAACTCGTCGGACAGGTAGCAGCCTTCGCCGTCGTCCTTGATTTCCACACCGTCGCCCAGCCACAGACCCAGAGGAGCGGGATCAAACGCGGCATAGGTGTAAGCGAAGTAGTAAGGCAGGTAGTCAGAGGACACGGTCACGGAGAAGGTGTACTCATCCAGCAGACGGATACCGGAGAAGATCTTGGAAGTGCCCTCAGCCTCTTCGCCGGTGTAAGCGTTGAACTCCTTGTAGCCCACGAAGGACTGGCCCAAGGTGCCGGGCATACCGGCAGCAACAGCAACGGGGGTGGAGAACGCCATGACCTGTGCCAGATAGTTGACAGCGGTGATGGGGGTGCCATCGGAGAAGGTCAGGCCCTCGTTGATGGTCACGGTGTAAGTAGCGGTGCCGTCGTCGTTGTCAGTCTCGGTGTGATCCTTGACAGCGGTCTCGTTCCAGACGTAAGCGCCGCCCTGGTTGGTCTCCATAGTGCCGTAGCCGATGGTCAGCTTCTGGATGTCCTGGTCGGAAGCGCCGGCGGAAGATCCGCCCCAGCCGGGATAACGGAAGTCGCCGGACAGCTCGGTGTTGCTGCCCAGAATCGCGCGGTTGGGCGCAGTGGGTGCTGCTGCAGTATCTGCTTTGGTCTCAGCGGACACGTCGGCAGCAGTAGGTGCAGCAGTCTCGGTGGTGCCATTGGAACCGCAGGCAGCCAGACCCAGCATCATAACGACTGCCAGAAGCAGGCTCAGAAGCTTGGTGAACTTTTTCATTCAGAATTCCTCCCTCAGAAATTTTTAAGACAGACGATCAGAAGTCATCCGTCAGATTTACGTCCCTCAGGAGGTATTCCCCCCAGAAACGTTACATATATTATGCACTATCCGTCACTCGTTGTCAAATGTTTTTTGCATTTCATTGAATTCTACAAAAAGCGCACTATTTCGTCATGTTTTTTGTGCGCATGGACGAACCCGAAACCAATTCCATGACTTTTCCCCCACCTTTTCGTGTTTTCGCTCCCCCGGCGCCGCACCCACCGGCAGCCGCCATTCCAATGGGACGCAGCCCTGTTGGGAGGATATTCTCTCCTGAAGCAGCAAAAAAGCACCGGGTTTTCCATACTTTCACGGAAAACCCGGCACTTTTGGCACCCCTGACCCGTCCAAATACGAACCCGGAAGAGTACCGACAAAATCAGACGTAGCCGCATTTTATACTGAACTCCAATTAGGGTCTATCTGAAGGGCATGGAGTTCATTAATTGAAGTTCAGTATGAGAAGATAAATTCGTTTGTCAGCCCATATCGGCGGCAAGAGCCTGGTCGATGAGCTTTTGCAGCGTCTCCGCCTGCTTCTTTTCCGTGATGGCGCCTACGATGGGGTCACCCACGATATTGCCGCTGCGGTCAACCACATAGGTGGTGGGGTAGGCAAAAATGTTCGTGGTGAACTTGCCGGCCTCGCCGTCGGAAGGGAAATACACATTCTGATAGGTCGCGCCCTTCTTGGCCAGTACATCTTTTGCTTCGGAAATTGCCGCTTCGTTGCCGTCCAGCGTGAAGGTGTTGACGCCGATGAGCGCGCCGCCCTTCTGTGCCAGCTCCTTGTTCAGCGCGTCCAGTTCGGCAAGCTCGCCCACGCAGGGATTGCAGGTGGTGAACCAGAAATTCACCACAGTGACAGCGTTGCCGGAGAACAGCTTGTCGCTCTTTACCTGCTTCCCGTCCAAGTCCTTGCCCGCAAAGGACGGGAACTGCTGCGTCTTGCTCTGCTCGGCGGGCATACTCGTGCTGCTGCCCCCCTCTGAGGAAGTCTCAGACAGGCTCGGGAACTTTTCCTCCAGCATGGTCACTTTGCTTTCGATGTCACGGATCTTCTCCCCTTCGCTCCGGAGCAGCTTCAATTCCTCCGGAGTAAACTGATCCTTGATGGATTCAATGGTATCCAGCAGATATTCGCCGTAATTTTTCCCATCTTCGATCAAGATCATACCCTTGTCCGTTTCCATAAAGACTTTTTCCCAGAGTTTGGTGTTTTGGGATAGAATTGCTTTCTCCTGTGCCATAAGGTCTTTGTGCATAGCGGCCGCTTCCTCGGCATTTTTGGGCTCGTTGGTCATGGTGGAAGCCTCTGCGCTCATACTGCCCATGCTCCCTCCCTTCTTTGCGCCGCAGGCAGCCAAAGACAGCGTCAGCAGCCCAGCAATCAGCAATACCAAACATTTCTTTGCGTTCATTTTAATTCCTCCTTATT